>OFGS01000005.1_pt1 | contig 143429 bp, 131 predicted proteins | sample 1521851 | NCBI WGS metagenome assembly OFGS01 (sample SAMEA3142070, study PRJEB24117) | hot springs metagenome
GACGTTGTTTACGAAGTTAACGATAAGGTTAATTGGGCAGGAGTTAACATACTTGATAGGGATGCTGAAGAAACAACCGAAGCTATACACAGTTCTGTTCACTTAGATTTTACATTGGCCAGGGTGTAAATATGTTGTATCCTTCCTCACCATTCTCAGCGGTTTCAACCGCGATGTGAAATTTTTTAAGAACCGATGAAATATAATTTCTCACGAGCGCATCGTCATCAATTACCAACACTGTTGATTTCTTTTCATCATCCATCCAATCTCACCTCGCAAAAAAGCATCCCAAGTTTTATAGGGCAACAATCTATATTCAAGCAAAAATTCATGCCTGACAGTTCTCTGCTTTTACAGTACCGACCGTCTTAATTATTTCCTCAGGCATTGCGTAAGATGGTAGCACCTTGTCCACGACCCCTGCCTTTACAGCTTCCTTTGGCATTCCGAATACGATCGCTGTTTCTTCCGACTCGGCGAAACACAATCCTCCCGCCTTTTTTATTTCTGCCAGTCCTTCCACTCCATCATTTCCCATTCCAGTCATTATTATTCCTATAGATTTCTCTCGAAATGCCTTTGCGATGCTTGATAAAGTGACATCTGCTGACGGCATGAAAGTATGTTTTGGCTCACTCGCTAATCTGATCACTAATTTTTCTTCATTTCTTTCAAGTGTGAGGTGAAAGCCACCTTGTGCAACGTAAACATTCCCTGGGGCCACAACCATACCATCTTCTGCGTGCAACACTTTCATCTGGCAATAGTTGTCCAAATGCTCAGCGTACTGCTTGGTGAAGAACGGAGGCATATGCTGAACCACGAATATCGCTGCATTCAAATTTGAAGGAAGTGGTGGGAGCACGTCGTATATGTTCTTAGGACCGCCGGTCGATATGCCTATTCCCACACCATAAAAATCAACAACCCGGCTTTCCATTACTTGGTAGATGTCCTTCTTTTCAGATGGCTTTTTTCGGCCCTCTTTTTTCATGAGTGTAAACCTTTCTTCTGCAAGTTTGTGCAAGATTGCACTTTTCTTCGCTTGCACGTAAGCAAGTATAATTTTCTCTCTCAGCTCTCTTCCAAACTCAAGTGCGTTCCAACTTTCGTCAATAGGTTTGGGCACATAATCAAATGCCCCATATTCGAGTGCTTCATACGTTACAGGTGCTTCCTTTTGCGTTATTATAGAGACTACTATTATGGGTGCAATCTCTTCTTGAATGAGCACCTTCAAGACTGACAAGCCGTCCAGCTCAGGCATATTTATATCTAAGGTTATGACGTCTGGCTTCAACATCCTCGCCAATCTTATTGCCTCTCTTCCATTGGACGCTACTTCGATGACTTTGATGTTCTTATCTAATTCAACCAAGCTTTTTATTGCCCTTTGCATTAGTGGTGAATCATCAACTACCAAAACTTTTATGGGCTCTTTATCATCGTTATAAGAACTGCGGTACAAGGGATCACCCTCTTTTCTTCGACCTTTTCTCCTTCTTAGCTTGAGAGCTGTGTTTTTCTATCTCTTTTATAATTAAATCTTTGAAACTGTTAGTTGAAGAGATGACATTTTTCGGATTGATTAAAGGAACGGTAAAGCCTCTTAGTTGCATGAATCCTCTAATTAGCTTTTCTTCGGACTGCATCATTGACGATGTAGTGATTAAACTTGGCTGTGTTTTAAATATGCCTTCGAGCTTGTCTGCTAAGATTCCGACCTTGAACTCGCCGTTTCTTAGTATGATTACTCTTTTGTTTTCTTTGAACTTTTCGTCCTGCAGTTCTTCGATTAATCCTTTGTTGCTTTCAAGCAGGTCGAGAACTATTACGTTCTCCTGCCTATAATTCATTACTCCGAGTACAGCGCTTGGCGCATTGTCAATAGGAGTTATCGATGAAAGTTTCGAGATTGAATCCACGTAATCTGATTCCAACCCAAAAAGTGAATCAGCGATCTTGAAGGCTAAGACGGATATCTCTTCAACTGCTTCCTTTTCATGACTCTCAGTGAATTCAACAAAGTACTGCTCATATTTTTTTAGCAGTGCATCCATACTGAGGATTGGTATAGCCTGCTCCTGTTCTAAGATGACGCCCAAAAGCTCATTTTCATTGCCAATCAAATAAGGAGGGTAGTAGATATCCTCTGGCATAAGCTTTACAACGCGCTCTACTTTACTGACTCCTATGCCAAATAATTTATTACCATTTCTGATAATCAAGAACCTTTTTTGTGTTTTATCAGTTTTACCTGCAAGCAAATATTCAGAACTTACGACTGGTACTAACACACCGTCAAATTCAATTTTACCGATCACTTCTTTTGGAGCGTTGGCAACAGTGTGAACTTTTGCGTCCTTGATTATGTACTGAATTTCTGAAGAGCTGACAGCATAACTATTCTTGCCTGATGAAAAAATTACGAACTCGTTTTCAGAAGTTTTTTGGAGCACTTCTTGCTCTGCCTTAATTATTTTTCCTTCCGCAAATTTTTCCTCTTTCATGTATTTTTTAAACAAGCTTTGAACATTCAATATGTTTATAACCACACCTTTTTCGACGTACTGATGCGAAACTATTACCCCTTCTGGTTCATTAGAGTGTTTCAAATTGTTGCCTTCTACCTCCATTATGCCTTTCACTCTGTCGACAATTATCCCTATTTCAAGACCTTCGTTGTTCAATATAACTATTCTTGCGTTTTGAAAGTTCTCCTCTCCACCCACAGCTTTTTCCGAATCTTTGATGAGTATTTTCAAATCGACTACTATCAGAATTTTTCCGTAATAATTTACAAGCCCTGCAACTTCTTCTGTTGCGAGTGGTAACGGTGTTATGTTTGATATTTGAGCAATGCCTGAGACAAAATTCAAAGGAACGGCAAAATCATTTTCTTCTAAAGCAAATACGAGCATCTTCTCAGAGGGCATCTTTTTCCCTCCTACTTAACTATCTTTCGCAAGTTCTCAACGACATCAATTATTTCTTCTGAAACTTCATTTATCACATCAAGACCAGCGAGTTTGTTATTCATTGCCAGAGAGGCTTGCTCAATAGAGAATGCTGAATCTACAATGGCTATTTTCAGTTGTTCGAGCGCTTTGTTGCTTTCCTCTATTGCAGAGTTCACCGAATTCAGCTCGCTGCTCATAGCATTAAATGCGGTGTCAAGTGAAGTTATCTTTTCCTTGAGATCTTCAGTGTATTCAATTGCAAAATTCGACTTCTCAATTTCCTGTTCAGTTTCTTTAATAGAAGATTCTAACAAGTCCCATATTTTCGAGGCTGTTGGCAGGATCTTTTGGAGATGATTTTTCATTTGTTCGGCATTGTTTTCAATTTCCAAAGCCAAATTTCGAATGTCGTTGGAGAGAACGATAAAGTTTTTCTTGTACTCTCCTGCCCTCGAGGCTTCAATGAAACCGCTGACGGCAAGTGTACCTGTCTTTAGTGCGATTTTATCTATCTTCGCGAGTATTCTTTCAACGTCATCGAAGTATGTCCTTATTTTTCCGATGCCTTGAAGGAGTTTATCCAAAATATCATTTATATTAATTAGTTTTGCACTAAGATCTTGTACGGCGGAGAAATTTGCCTCTACAAATCTCAAGAGTTCTGGTATCATTCCTTTGTTATCGTTGACCATTTTCGTTATGTCAGTAGATTGATTCACAAGTTTTCCAGCTATATTTGAAAGTTTTTCAACCATCTGACTCAAGAACGAGGACGATTTAGTAAGCTGATTAAGAGCTGCTCCAACTTGATGACTCGATGTTGAAATGTCCTGAACATAATCGCGCAATTCCCTTGCCGCGTTGGAAAGTTTCTGAGTTAGTAAAGGCAGATTTTTCGATGACTTTAACTCGCCCGAGAGAGAAAGCAAATTCTGTGAGTATTTGTTAAGGTTTGCAAAAGTTTTCACCTCTTGATTGAGCGCTGTTGAAGATTGTATAGTAGCACTTGCTATCTGCGATGCCTGTAGCTCAACTTCGAGGAAATTCCTCAGCATTTGATCAGACAGTTCCTTTACGAGATCAAAATCCTCGTTTTGCTTTGAGATGCTGGAAATGAGATCCTGAAATTTGGTTGTTATCTCATCTAAGATTTGTGAAATCGCATCGCCTGTCTTTTTCAAATCTTGGGTAGCACTTGTCAGACTTTCACTGTTGTTTGCTATATCATTTGATGCCTTTTGCAGATTGTCGAAGACTGATTTTGCGGTCTCTGCCTGCTTTTCCGCTTCTTGGGCAAGATTTCTTATTTCATCGGCGACAACGGAAAAGCCTGCCCCCACTTCTCCCGCTCTGTTAGCTTCTATTGCTGCATTCAAAGAGAGGATAGTTATGTCATCCGCTATGTCCAAAACGTCGCTAAGAATATGCGACAAATCAGCCAATTCTCTGCCAAGCGTACTGACAACGTTTAGAATCTCTGTGTTTCTTTTATTAATTATGTTAGCGGTTTTAATTATGTCTTGGATATAAAATGACGTGTTTTGCGATAACGTTTGCGAGTTCTCAGCATCTTCTTTAATTTTGGAGAGAGAGGCTTTTATACTTGCTACCGATTTGTTTATTTCGTTAACTGCTATCTTTGATTCTTCGGCTGTGGAAGCGTATTCTTGAGCCATTGTTGCCAACTGTTCCATTGTTTTTTGTATTTGTTGTATAGCTGCTGCGGATTCTTCGACAGTTGAGCTTAATTGCTCCGCCGCCCATATGATGCGCTCAGCAAAGGCTGTCTGTCTTGCACTCAATTTACTTTCCGATAAAGTTGTTTGCGCTTTCTGAATAGTTTCGCCGACATTCTCAGGTTTTTCCGTGCTAAGTTCTGATGGTTGTACATGAACATCTGCTATCTTCTTCTCACCATCTGGTACCTCGAGCCTCTTTTTATCCATGGTTGCCCTCCACCTCCGGTATTCTATCCTTATTTCTCAGTGACAAAGTCAAGAACTGCCAGAACCTGTCAGGATCAAGAATCAAGGCTACTGTTCCATCGCCGGTAATCGTCGTTCCGCTATAGAAGTTTCCCGGACTGCCGTATGGAAGTTCCATTCCAACATATTCGCCTTCTTCTATTATCTTATCCACAGTTAGCGCAAACCTGCTTTTTTCTGTTTTGACAATCAAAGCGTAGTATTTGCCACGTTTATCAAACGTGCTTTGCGTAGATGGACTACCTGAACTGCTGAGCAAATCTCTTGCTGAGAAGATAGGTATTAATTCCGTCATATATCTGATGAATTGTTGATTCTTGTACGAATGGATGTCTTTGATGTGGATGTTCTGTACGGCCTGGAGGTATTCCATTGGGATGGCGAATTTTCGATTTTCAACTTTAAATATCAGTGCTTTAATGTAGAGTGTATGTAGTGGTATTTTTAAACTTATTTTTGAACCCTTGGAGGGGATCCAGTCAAGATTGACCTGCCCGCCGATTTTGTTCATCGTTGACAATACTATATCCATTCCGTATCCGCGTCCGGAGATCTGACTGACTTGATCCTTTGTTGAAAATCCGGGAAGGAATATTAAATTCGCTACTTCCTTCTCTGAAAGCTTATCTGCTTCTTCCTTGCTAATAAGGCCTTGTTTCACGGCTTTTTCTTTTATCTTTTTCGTGTCAAAACCTCTCCCGTCATCGCTTATTTCAATCATTGCGAAGTTACCACTGTAGCTCGCAGAAATCTTTACAGTACCGGTTTCTGGTTTGCCGAATTGTTTTCGTTCTTCAGGATACTCTATTCCATGATCTACCGCATTCCTGAGCATGTGCGTTATGGGATCCACAAGTAACTCTACGATATCTCTATCAACCTCTACATCTTCACCTTCAACAATAACTTCTATTTTTTTGCCCAAGTTTTTAGCGAGCTCTCGTGTTGTTCTACGGAATTGGTTAAAAAGGTATCTTAACGGTATCTTTCTGACATCCAAAGCTACATTCGACAATCCGTACGTAAGCCTCGAAAACTTTCTCTCGAAATTCTCAATAACTTCTGCTGCATTATCAGTAAAGTGGCTTGTTCTAATAAGATGTCTGAGTTCGTTTTTCATCGTGATGAATTCACTTGCAATTTTGTAAATCTCGTAGATTTTAGTTTTTGCCACCCTTATAGTCTGGAGTTCTGAAGAGATTGGTGATTTTGGCTTTTCTGACTCTATTCGCGTTTTAGGTGTTTCTTGACGCTTTTCAGGTGCGATTCGCGGAGCCTCTTTGAGAATTGTATTCAGTTGTTCTAACGCACTCTTTACATCGCCTGAATCTAAGTGTTCCTTTATACTTGAAACGCGCAATGCTTCTTCTTTTCTGCCAAGTCTTTCAAATGTTTCGCAAATTGTTTCCGCCAAACTCAATGCGATTCGGGAAGTTTCTGATTTTTCAATCGGAGTTTTTGAATCAAAATTGTTCAAAAGATTCATAAGCTCTGAAATCAGGTCATTTATCTGCGATTCTGATAAAGCTTCAGTTACTTTATATGGTTGTACTTTTGGTTTCTCGTGTTCTTTCTTACTGGTTGTTTCTGACAGTCTTTCCAGTAAAACGTTAAGTCTCTCGGTTTCTTCAAAAGGTGTATCGGAAGATATGGCGTTCTGAAATTCTACAATAATATCGACTATTTCATAAAGAATTTCAATATCAGCATTTTCACCCAACTGAATTTTGCTCGACACGTACGTTTCAGCCAAATGCACTAATTCTTGGAGATTTTTGATGTTTTCTAACGACTTTATGATGTTTCCGATTTCTTGAGATAGGGAAAGTACCAACCTTGCACCACCTTTTATGCTGTGAAAAGTTCTCATGATAGAGTGGGCTACGTCCTTTTCAAATGTCTTTTCATAATCCTGGATAAGTCGATCTAATTCCTGTATTCTATCTTCAAGCTCGTCTAAAAAATCTTTAAGAGTACTTTGTGCGAGTTCATGCTCGAATTTTTTCTCCTGTGTACTTGTTTGCTCTTCTTGTTTGCCTTCTGTGTTAGTGTTCTCTTTAACATTTTCCTCATCCTTGCTGTAACTCTCTTCTTTTTGTTCCGAAGGCTCTTCGTTTAGTGATTTTGCCTGAGTCAAAAGATTGCTGAGTTGAAAATTCTCTGGTTTTATCTCTATAAATTCTGTGCTTTCGCGTACTATATCCTCAAGCTGAGAGCATATTTTCCGCACTTCGTTAATGCTGTCAAACATAAAATCGATAAGTTTGTGTGTTGGCTCAACGCCTGAATTAAGAACGTCTTTCAGTGAGCTCTCAATGAAATGTGAAAGTTCTACGACATCTTGCAATTGTAGGAAACCTACAACGCCCTTAATAGTGTGGAAAGCCCTTATCAAGTCAGTCAGCTGTGATTCAGACCACTGGTTTATTACTATTATCTCTTCTGCTTTTGAAAGCAACGTCTCCACCTCTTCAATTATTGCACGAACTATCTCAAATTCTTCTTTTTGGAATTTCATCCTTTTCCTTCCTCCAATATTTGTTTTACCAATTCTATGATGGAGTCTGGTAGAATTGGTTTTATTACGTAGGCACTTGCACCAGATTCCATGGCAACTCTTTGTTCATTCCTTTCATCTACAGTGGTAACAACTATTATCGGTAAATTAAGCGACAGCTCTTTTCGTATTCTTTTTATCATAGTTATGCCGTCGAGTACCGGCATGTTTATATCGGTGATTATACACCTTATTGATGAATTCTGTGGGTGTGATACCAATATTTCAATAGCCTGTGAACCATCCACGGCTTCTAAAACCTCATAACCTGCGAATCTAAGTATATGCGCAAGGTAGTTTCTTGTAGTTTTGGAATCATCGACAATCAGGATTTTAGAGCTCATCTGTCATCACCATTCCTGTAGGTTTTTGATAAACAACCACATTGTTTATCCTTCTTGTGTTGAAAGAAGTGGATATCCGCGCCAAAGACTCTACTTGACTTAAGAAGAGAAAGCCTCCCGGAACAAGCATTCTGTAAAATGTTTGGATGACATCTTTTTTGGATATGTCAGAGAAGTATATCAGAACATTCCTGCAAAATATGAAGTCATAGTTTTGACCAAGCATTAACATTCTTTCAGTGTCCATAAGGTTAACCTTGTAGAACTTTACAAAACGCTTTATTTCGCTATTTAAGACATAAGAGTTTCCATCTTTGAAAAAATACTTCTCCAAATATTTAGACGGTACATTCCTAACATCTCGTTCTTGATAAACACCTCTTACCGCCTGTTTTAATACGTTATCATCAATATCAATTGCATCGACCCAATAGGAAAAATCATCTTCTAACATTTCTCTCAAAATGATTGCAAGTGTGTAGGGTTCTGCGCCATTCGAACAGCCAGCCGAAAGGACCTTGAATGTTCTATTGCCGTTTTCTATTAATTCCGGGATACAATACTCTGCAAATGTTTGAAGCTGTGGAAATTCCCTAAAAAAGTATGTTTCATTGATGGTGATGCTCTGTATCAATTCATTAAGCTCACTTTTATCTTTATCCAAGAATTTTAAATATTTGAGGTATTCCCTGAAATCATCGATTCCAAGAACTTTTAGTCGTTCTTGCAACTTCAAGTTTGTTATGTACAGCTGTTCGTCATTGATGTAGATTCCACATTTCTGATAAACGATATCCCTTATTTCCTTAAATTCTCTGTAGCCAAGTTCCAAAGTCATTCACCCCAGGAGAATATGTTTGAGAAACTAATAGTCACTTTCTAAGTTATGCAATGCCCGCATTGCCGCTACGTACAATGCAGCTTGTTCAAAGCCTTCAAGATTCTTTGATGCATCCTGGATTATTTCAAGTATTCTTGGCTTTACATGTCCGCATGATTTTAGGATGTCTGAATTTGCTGATCCGATAAAATCTAAGACAGCTACGACGATGTATTTGTCTTTGTTATCAAGGAGTTCTGAAATATTTGAAATTAAGTAATCGGGTTCTAAATGAGCCATTAACCGTACAAGTTCGTATTTATTAACAGAAGGCGTTTGCTCAGAGTTGAGTAATTCGCAAGTGTATTTTATAAGCTTCAACTTCTCTGGCTTGTCCAATGAAGCGGCATACTTTGAGGTGTATGATTTGAGGAAGTCTATTAATTCCTTGTAATAAATGTCCTTCTGCTCGATGGCCTTTTCAATGAATTCGATGTCTTCTTTTCTTGATATGGCGCTCAAAAAACGCAAAAAGGAGGGGAGTATTATTGGGGTATAAATATCTATCGGAGAGATTATCGATGGGAGTTTTGTAAAGCAGGTTTCGTCGCAGATTTTCTCAAGTGATTCTAAAGCTGTAGATATAAGCATCGGTTCATTTATTCGGTTCATAACGTCTATTATTTTGTCTACATACTTTGACTCGTAGTATTCGCCTATATATTCGACAGCAGCTATAACGTTGTTCAGCTCCGGATCATCTAATCCTTTTGCAATTATTTCTACCGCATCAGGACTTTGCGTCATGTTTAATATATCGAGTGCATGTTTTCGAATATGCTTGTTTGGATGCTCGACTAATTTTTCCAATGCTTCCCTCGAAGCTGGCCAGATTTGGGCTAATATAACCGACCCAACATTCCTCGCATGTGCATTTTCCGAGAAGAGTAAGGTTGCTACTTTATCCGCTATGTCAGGCGACTGAATCTTGGAAAGGATCAAAGAAGCTCGTTCAATGAGAACTCGTGGACTATCTGAATTTAGTATATTGAGTAGGAAATCTATATCATCGTCCACGTAATTTTGCGTGATAATGTTTTTTTCTATTTTATCAAGCTTTTGAAATGTACCTTCTTCATAGGGGAGCATCCTATCCCTCCTGGGTGTTGAAAGTTCACATGAATATTATATCACTTTTTTATTTGTAAATACAGCTTAACAAAGAGTGCTTTTTTATGATGTATGGTAAAATTATTCAGTAGAATATGTATTCTAATTCAAAAGGTGTGAGTGACTATGAACAGGTACTTATTGCTCGTTGTTGTAGTGATCTTTGCTTCATCTACATTTTTTCCTTACAATGTTTCATTTAAGAACTCCGTCGTTACTTCCGGCGGTCCGGTGACAATGTTGGAACTCACCGAGGCTTCAGACACTGATGTACCACCAGAAGTGCTTGAAAAGATAATCGTTGCATACTTGCCAGTTGGCAATTCGATATTGCTAAACAAGAGATATCTCGTGAATCTAATAAAAAAACGCGTCGGAGTTGTTGATGCTGTAATTGATGACGTGCCTGTCTTTGTACAAGCGAGGAGGGCAACAGAGGTCAATCTTGAAGGCAGACAACAGGATATTTTAGATAGTCACTCATTACCTCAGAGAGTCATAGAAGAGTTATCAAAACACTATCCCAAAGATACCGTTTTCAAGTTGAAGAGCCAGACAGGTCAGTTGTTAGAGCACGATAGTTATCAAATTTCCGTTCAAGTTTCAAACAAAGCGTATCCGTTTGTTAGGGTGACATTCAAAAAGTCCGGCCGGACGGTTGGTTATGTGACTCTACAGTATGATGCTATCTTAATTAGGAAGGTGGCATCTGTAAATAGAAAAGTAGATAAGGGAGAAATTATAGGTGTAAACGATGTAAAGTACGTTGAGGTCAATGTTTTAACCTTAAATAAAGTCCCTGTTTTTGAAGAAGATTTGCCACTCATGACTGATAAGGTCTTTCTCAAAGACGAGATTTTGGATCAAAGGTATATGAAAGATGTCCCGATTATCGTCAAAGGTCAGCTTGTTAAAGCTTATAGTGTTGTAGGTGGAATAATGGTATCAACGTTAGTACAAGCTTTAGAGCATGGGTATGTAGGGAACGTAATTAGATTGAAGAATTTGGATAATGGGGCAATAATAACAGGTACTGTGAAAGAAGACGGAAGTGTGAGCGTTTTGGAGGTGAAGTGACTCGTGAAGAAGATAAACTATCTAAGTTTTGTTGTTTTCTTTATTCTGTTTACATCCGTTGGTTTTTCAACATCTCTTTACACGTCATCCACAAATCCTCAGTTTCAAAATCTTTTAGGTACATACAAACCTTCAAAAGTTGGCGACTACGTAACTATAGCCGTTTATGAATCGCCGAGGATTTCAACTTCCTCGCAAGTTAATTCTCTTACCGGTGCGTTTATAAATGCCATAAACACTGGGACAAAGCTCGTCGGACTCGACCTGAGCAAGTATTTGCCAGCTAATTCATCGAGCACAGACAAGAGGGACAACAAGAGCCAGGCTAATGCTGTCATCGAATTAACCGCAGTCGTCAAGGAAGTGGACGCGACTGGTAAGATGTTTTTAGAAGGTAGAAAGCAGATTAAGGTGGGAAATGACCTAAGAGAGATAATAATTACCGGCTGGGTGCACCCACAGGCGATAAAACCGGGAAATATAGTAAATTCAACAGACCTCATAAACGCACAAATTTGGGAAAACGGAAAGGTTGTTTTCCAGGATGACCCGCAGCAGAGTTCTTGGCTTGGTTTGTTACTCTCTGCCATCGCAGGTTTGTTCAAGTAAGAATAGTAAGGACAAGGAAGTGATAGGTGATGAGAATGAAAAGGACGGTAGTTGTAATTCTAATCGCACTACTCAGCATATCGACAATTTTTGCAGCAAATGTGAGGATAAAAGACTTTGCAAAATTCCGCGGTGCAAGGGATAACCAGCTTTTTGGTGTTGGACTTGTTGTCGGTCTAAACGGTACTGGTGATAGCGGTACTTTGAATTCAACACTCCTGGCGAATATGATGAAAAATTTTGGCATAAGTGTGAATCCAAACGACTTAAAAACGAGGAACGTCGCTCTTGTCATGGTCGTTGCTGATATACCACCGTTCTATAAATCCGGCATGAGGCTCGATGTTGAAATAGCAAGTATAAATGATGCGAAGAGCTTGAGAAATGGGATTCTTGTTCAAACACCGTTGTACGGTGCTGATGGAAATGTATATGCCGTTGCACAAGGTCCAGTTTCGGTTGGTGGCGAAGAAGTTAAAGGGACTGCAAACCTTCAAAAGAGATTTCCGGTTGTAGGCTACATACCGGGTGGTGCTATAGTTGAAAGAGAGATACCAATGAGCATCGTTGATGCTAATTCTATTACGATACTTTTGGATAGACCTGATTTTACAAACGCTGCAAGAACAGCTGTGGCAATAAATACAAAATTCGGAGTTAATATTGCAAAAGCAGTCGATGCAGCGAGCATAAAGGTGAATATACCGAACGTATTCGCTGATGATGTGATTTCTTTCTTGGCGCTCTTAGAAGAGATAGAAGTTCCACTTGATACAATCGCACAGGTTGTAATTAACGAGCGAACTGGGACAATTGTCTTCGGTGGGGACGTGAAGATTTCTGATTTCGTACTTTCTTATGGTAATTTCGTCGTTGTTATATCCAACGGTCAGATAGGCGACAAGCAGGCAACGATTGGAAACCTTGTTACAGCGCTTAAATCACTCGGCGCAACACCACAGGATATTATCGCAATCGTCCAGGAACTGTACAAAGCAGGTGCGCTCTTTGCTCAGCTGAAGATTATGTGATGTGAAACTCTCTGTTATTATGGAGGGAGCGGAAAATGGGAATTGATATAAAGAAAATAGAGCAACTTACAAAGAATTTCAATTCGCCAGAATATCAAAAACAGCTCCGGAAGGTCTCCGAGGAGTTTGCTGCTTGGTACGTGTACGAGGTATTCAAAAAGATGTATGATACAGTACCAAAGAGTGGACTTTTACAGGAAAGCTTTGGCGAGCGCTGGTTCAGAGAGATGCTCTTGCAACAGTACTCACTAAAAGCTGCAAGAACAGACTTAAAGGACTTGTCGGATATGATATACAGAAGCTTGGGCGGTAAGACCTTGAGCGAAGATGTTAACTCGGCTAAGAGTTTCGAGAATAAAATGAATATGTTAAACGCCCTGAACTCTCTGATTTCTCAAAATAAGGAATCTGGAGAGTGACGGCGAGCTGAAAAGTGTGAACTCACCTGAATTTCCTATCACTACGTACTGACTTCCTATCCTGTTAAGTGCACTTCTCAGCAAGTATGCCTTTGTCTTCACTGAAAATTCAGCACTTGCCTCGGCGTTGACTGAACCTTTGTATGCAATCGAGCCTTGCTGGGAGACTACAACGATTTCATCATGCCTTGAGTACACCTCTACATCGGAGAACCTTCCTGAGATGAGTGAACGGCGCAGAAGCCTTTGGATTTGTTCTTTGTACACGCGTGCGACAGGTACAATACTCCGCACGACTTCCCTAATTCTATCAGGTGCCCGCTCAGGTCTATCTCCACATATCGTGTAAACATCACCGCAGTATATAAGAAGCTTATCTGAATTTGGGTTATAAGAAAGCTCTATACTGTCGGTTTCTTCTGTATCTAATGCTTTTAGAAGATGTCTTGTTGAAACGTACGGAATGCTCAGAGAGAACCTTTCTGGTTTTTCGCCCGTACCATCGGATTGCTCATTTGTAGGCCTATTCTCAATCTTTGAATATGCAATAAGCCCAAGATGGCTTGATACAATCTCAAGTCGGTCAAAAGCGTAGAATAAATCTGTATAGCTACCTTCTTCAAGAAAGCATGAAACAAAATCAAGCTCAGAGAGGATACGCTTTTTTTGGAAAACTACTTTGTTCTCAAACCTTGGTAATTTAATCTCTTCTTGTATAAAGTTCATTCTCAGGCGCAAAAGCTCATTTTGGGACTTGAGCGTAAGTATTCCATCTTGGAATGACAACGTGAGTTTACCGTTCAGTTCAGATACGAACTGTTTCACAACATCGAGTGGTATCTCGAACGGATGGAGTGATTTGTAGAAAAATGTGGTGAGAGGGAAGAATCCGGTAAAGCAACCATCTGAAGCTTTCAGATAAAGCTTCTCATTTTCCGCAAAGAATGTGAGCTTTCTCATAGAAGGCTCAAGTGTGCCGCAAACCTTATCTGCCTTTTTGATAGCTTGCCTGATTTGTTCTGAGTCGACCTCGATTATGTAATTTCCCACCTATCTCACCACTTGCTCACCACTGAATTCCTACCATTTTCTTCACCATTCATCTCCAATCATTTCAAAGAGATTTGGCGACGGTTCAAGTCCCAGTCCATCGTTTTTGCCGTCTTCAAGCAATGCCATTCCAGCACGGGCTATCATTGCGGCGTTGTCTGAGCAAAATTCAAGAGGAGGAATGAAAAAGTTAAATTCCAAAGTGTATTCAGCAAGTTTCTCGCGAAGGCGGCTATTCGCAGCAACGCCACCTGCGAGGACTATATTTTCTATTCCGAAATCCTTAGCTGCTTTTGTGGTTTTGTGCAACAACACATCGATCATTGCTTCTTGAGCACTTGCTGCGAGGTCTTTAATCGGAAGTTCTTCAATCCCTGCATCCTTTAATCTCTTGATTTCGTAGAGCACGGAAGTTTTCAACCCGGAGAAGCTGAAGTCGTAGTCGGGATCGTACATCTTCGGTCTTGGAAATCCAAAAGTCTTTGGATTACCATCTTTTGAAATCCTGTCGATTTCTGGACCGCCAGGATATCCAAGTCCAAGCAGCCTTGCAACTTTGTCAAAAGCTTCACCGACTGCGTCATCTACGCTTCTACCGATTATCTTTATGTGCATCGATTCATTGACTTTCAGTATTAACGTATGCCCTCCCGAAACCATCAATACGATGTACGGAGGTCTGAGTTCTGGGTAAGCGAGATAATTGGCATAAACGTGTCCAACGATGTGATTCACACCAACAAGAGGTTTGTTGTATCTTATAGCGAGTCCCTTGGCAAAAGAAACGCCAACAAGGAGTGCACCGATAAGTCCAGGACCTTTCGTAACTGCTATTCCATCGATTTCATTGATGTCTATTTGTGTTTCTTTCACGAGTTGAGAAAAAAGAATCGGGAGCTTTTTCAAATGCTCCCTTGCAGCGATTTCCGGCACAACTCCGCCGAATTTCTTATGAGTTTGTATCTGCGAATAGACAAGGTTAAGAATAACATCGTTGTTGTTAACAAGTGCAATCGATGTTTCATCGCAGCTTGTTTCTATTCCGAGTACGAGCATGTCAGATTCCTCTCATTATGCTGATTCTTTCATATATATCTTCGGCTTTTCGCGTTTTGTTACGCATTCTTCTGTGATGATAACCTTTTCAACCGCTTTGAGGTCTGGTATATCGAACATGATGTCTATCATTACCTCTTCAAACACGCTCTTTAAGGCTCTTGCGCCAGTTCCCCTTCTCAGTGCTTCCTTCGCTATGGCGTACAGTGCCTCTTCCGATATCTCAAGCTCAACGCCATCAATTTCGAAGAGTTTTCTGTACTGTTTAAGAACGGCGTTCTTTGGCTCTTTGAGGATGCGAACCAAGTCTTCAACGCTGAGGTCACTGAGCGTACCTATGACTGGGAACCTTCCTACGAATTCCGGCATGAGTCCGTACTGGACGAGGTCATCAGGCGTGACATGCTTGAGTATCTCGCCAAGGCTTAATTGCTCTTTGCTCTTTATTGGTGCGTTGAATCCGATTGTGCTGCCTTCGATTCTTCTCTTGATTATCTCATCGAGTCCGTCGAAAGCACCGCCGACGATGAAGAGTATGTTAGTCGTGTCAACTTTAATGAATTCTTGATATGGGTGCTTTCTTCCACCTTGCGGTGGAACGTTTGCGATTGTTCCCTCGACAATTTTTAGTAAGCCTTTTTGGACACCTTCACCACTTACATCTCTTGTTATAGATGGGTTTGGCGATTTTCTTGCAATCTTGTCTATTTCGTCTATGTATATGATTCCGTACTGTGCGCGTTCAACGTCAAAGTTCGTCACTTCGAGCAGTCTCAATACAACGTTTTCAACATCTTCACCGACGTATCCAGCTTCTGTTAGAGGTGTTGCATCTGCGATTGCGAAAGGCACATCAAGAATCTTGGCAAGGATTCTTGCCATCAATGTCTTACCGCTTCCTGTTGGTCCTATGAGGATTATATTCGATTTCTCAATCTCGACATCTGACGTGTCTTTACCGAAGAACACACGCTTATAGTGATTGTATACCGCAACGGAGAGTATCTTCTTAACGCGCTCCTGTCCGATTACGTACTTATCGAGCTCCGCTTTTATCTGTGATGGAGTTGGTAATTCTTTCCTTTCTCTTGTACCTATTCCTGCTGGTTTAATTTTCTTATCACTCTGCAATATATCGTGGAAGAGCTCAACACACTCGCTGCAGATGTAGACATTTCCGGGTCCTGCTATGAGTTTTTCCACCTTATCCGCTGCGCGTCCGCAGAAAGAACAAAACTTTTGGGCCATACCTAACCTCCTTCAAACTTACCTTATCCGATTCGGCTTTCGAACAGATAGCAATACTATTATACGATGATATTATAAACCAAAATAAAAGTTTTTACAAATTCTAAGAAGTTAAGAGTAAATAAAATTTTGTTAATAATAAAAACCGGCACCATTGGTGCCGGGATTTCTGCTTTTTATGTTGATTACTCCACCGTCACGCTCTTTGCCAGGTTTCTTGGCTTGTCTGGGTCGTAGCCTCTCTTATCGGCTATGTAGTAAGCAAACAATTGAATTACTGGTGCGATTACCAACGGGTACAGATCTTCATGGACTTCAGGTACGTACAGTACATCGTGCGATATCTTCTGTATTTCGGTGTCGCCTTCGGTAGCGATTGTGAGTATCCTTGCGTTTCTTGCCCTTGTTTCTTCTATGTTACTCCTCATTTTTTCATACAGACTGTCTTTTGGAGCTATTGCGAACACTGGGAATGTTGGGTCGAGGAGTGCTATAGGACCATGTTTTAATTCGCCTGCGGGGTATCCAACGGCGTTGATGTAGCTTATTTCTTTCAGTTTGAGAGCACCTTCGAGCGCAGTTGCCGTGTTTACTCCTCTTCCGATATACATGAAGTGTTGGTAGTTTTTGTAGTGGTCAGAAACTCTTTCTATCTCTTTGTTTGAGATTATCTTCTTTATAAGATTTGCCGACGAAACTATTTGTTTTGCAATCTTTTTGTGCTCTTCTGTCCAGAGGTTTCTTTTCTTAATCATGTAGAGTGCAAGTGTGTAAAGGAGTATAAGCTGGTTGACGTAAGTTTTGGAAGCGGCAACACCGATCTCTGGACCTGCGTTCATATATAAAGTAACGTCGCTTTCTCTTGTGATTGTTGAACCAACGACGTTAGAAATGGCGACGACTTTTCCGCCGGCTTTTTTAACAGCTCTTATGCTTTCAAGCGTGTCAGCTGTTTCGCCAGATTGCGATATGGCTATGGTCAGTGTTTCATCGTCAATTCTTATCGGTCTGTATCTGAATTCGGAAGCAACGTCTATCAGGACGTCGACGTTAAGGTATTTTTCTGCAAAGTACTTGAACACTAAGCCTGCATGGTAGCTTGTACCGCAAGCTACGAGGAGTATTCTCTTTATCTTTTCTATATTAAATTCATCGAGTTCGTGCATGACTGGATTGTAGTCGTCGTCAAAGCGTCCGACCAACGCGCTTTCTATCGATTCTGGTATTTCATCAATTTCTTTGAGCATGAAGTGTTTGAATCCGCCTTTTTCAGCGGCAGATTCGTCCCAAGTGATGTTTGTATGTTTTCTTATCACAGTATTACCCGAAAAATCTGTGATTTTCATTTTGTTGCCTTCTATAAACACAACATCGCCGTCTTCGAGGAAGACGACATCTCGTGTGTATTTGATGATTGGCGTGACGTCAGAAGCTAATACGCAGAGTTCGTTGTTGCAACCGACAACAAGCGGGCTTCCTTTTCTTGCACCAACCATTACGTTAGGATGGTCTGAGTGGATAACAGCTATTGCGAATGCACCTTTAAGGTGTTTTAAGGTATCAAGAACAGCCTTGTATAAATCACCCTTGTAATTTTCCTCTATTAAGTGGGTTATTACTTCTGTATCTGTTTCTGATTTAAATTTATGACCTTTCTGGATAAGCTCCGTCTTTAGCTCTTGGTAATTCTCGATTATTCCATTATGCACAACTGCTATTTTGCCTGTACAGTCTGTGTGTGGGTGTGCATTCCTATCGCTCGGAGCACCATGCGTAGCCCAGCGTGTGTGCGCAATCCCGCCCTTTATGACTTTATTTTCTTCAACAACACTTCTTAAAGTATCAACACGACCAACGCTTTTGCTCAAGAAAAGTTCCTGACCGTTAACAGCTGCCAATCCAGCTGAATCATATCCTCTGTATTCGAGTTTTTTTAGTCCGTCAATTAGATCAGTTACCTTAAATTCATGTCCAATAATTCCAACAATTCCGCACATTTATTTCCACCCCTCAAGTTCCCTTTTTAGATTTTCGTTCAGCCCGCCTTCGACTCCTTTTAAGGCAACGTTTAAAGCGTTTTTGATGGCTATTCTATCTGAGTTGCCGTGTGCTTTAACGACTATTCCATCGACGCCTAAGAAAAATGTGCCACCATAAGTTCTTGGATCCAAGTTTTTCTTGAGTTTTTTTAGCACTCTCGAGAACAGGAAAGCCCCTAAAATTCCATCAATGCTCTTTTTGGCTTCTTGCTTTAATATATGTGAAATGAGTTTCGCAACCCCTTCCATTGTTTTCAAAGCCACGTTTCCGGTGAAACCATCAGTTACGACAACGTCTACAGTTCCAAGAGCTATGTCGTTTCCTTCAACATTCCCGTAAAATGTATTATCGAATCGCTGTTTTAAGAGCGCATAAGCCATTTTTTGCATCTCGGTACCTTTATTTTCTTCTGTACCGACGTTTAGTAGACCTACTTTTGGGAATCTTTTCCCGAGAATCTTAGCGTATTCGATGCCCATTGCAGCAAATTGTGGTAAGTAATCAGGTCTTATTTCAGCATTTGCACCGCCATCAATTAAGACAGTGAAGCCGTTCAAACTTGGAATCGGGACTGCAAGTGCCGGTCTTTCTATTCCGGGAATTCTTCCAACCACAAGTGTAGCGCAAGCCAATAATGCTCCCGTATTTCCAGCGCTTACAAAAGCATCAATTTTTTTATCTCTGAGCAACTGAGCACCAACATACATGGAGCTTTCTTTTCTTCTGAGCGCGTCCGTTGGTTTGATATCCATAGGCAGGTAATCTCTGGCTATTTCGATGGAGAAATAGCTCTTGAGCGGATGGTTCTCAAGATCTTTTAAATCATTTTCAGTACCTATAAGCACGAGGTGGACATGTTTTTTTGATTTTTTAATTTCCTCGGCAAACAACAAAGCGCCGGCTTTCGTCTCTTCCGGCGCCTTATCTCCACCCATTACATCCAGTGCTATGCGAATCATTTCGCTACCTCAAACACCTGCTTCTTGCCGTAGTAGCCGCAGTTGAGGCATACTCTGTGTGGTTGTTTTGGAGCGCCACAGTTTGGGCATGTTGTCACTGCAACACTGAATGCTTTGTAAATCTTTGCTCTTTTGTGGTGTGTTCTGCTGTGAGAACGTTTCTGCTTTGGTACTGCCATGGTTATCCCTCCTGTTTATTCTTGATTTTCAACAATTTTTCGAATCTCGGATCTATATTTTCCTTTGGAGCATGTTCGCAAACATGGTCAGGCTCTTCGTTCAAATCGGCACCACAATATGGACACAACCCCTTACAGTCTGGGTTGCAAACAAAAACATCCGGCGCACTGCTTACAATGGCCTCGACAATTCGCTCTTCTAAGTCTATTATATCACCATTCAGTGGTATTTCGTTAGTGAGATCTTTGAGCTCCTCATTTCTTGGAAGCTGTTTCTTCTGAAAAGTATACACCGCTTCGATGACTCCGTCAATGTACATTTCAGATATTTTCAAACATCTGTCACAAGGTCTCTCAACATATCCTCTGACATATCCGCCAAGAACTATTTTATCATCAGCATGAGCGAGCACCATTCGAACTTTGAAACCATCGTGTAAAACTTTATAGGTGCCGGTGTGGAGTTCTATGTTCTCAGGTTTGTAGTATCCTTCAATAACCTTTCCTTTTTCTTTTATTACCTCTTTCACATTGATTTCCCACATTGAAATCACCTCGGAACTTTGGTATGATAATTATAGCCTGTTTTTGGGATTTGTTAAGTGATAAAATATTAATAAAGTGTAAATTTTTGAAAATTTCATGGTATAATTGTCAATTGGCTTGGGAAGTGGTGGTGAATTAATGGACTGGTTTAGAAAATTTTTGGACTGGTTTGCGAATATTCCGAAGTGGTGGAGTGGTATATCAAAATCACAAAAGCTAATAATCATCATGATTGCAGCCTCAGTAATATTGGCTGCAGTGTTTCTTGCTATTATAAATGCGCCAAAATACGTGTTATTACTTACAACTAAGACGGAGCAAGATGCAGGTCCTGTTATACAGCAATTAGAGTCATTGGGAATACCTTACATAGTAGAAGCCGGAAACAAGATATTGATTCCTTCAAATTACAACGTATACGAAGTTAGAATGCGACTGGCTTCTGCCGGAGTGCTTGGAGGTTCTACAAGAGGATTTGAAATACTTGATGAAACTTCCCTTGGTGCCACAAGTTTTGACAAACAAGTAAGGTATCAGATAGCTCTGCAGGGTGAACTCGAGAGAACTATTTCTACTATTCAGGGCGTTGACTCAGTTCGAGTTGTTTTAACCTTACCGAAATATACATACTATGTCCGTGGCGAGATGTCGGAACCGCGCGCTTCTGTTATGGTCGTTATGAAACCGGGGCAGAGTTTAGCAAAGGAACAAGTTGTTGGTATAGTCTCCTTGGTTCAGGGTGCGGTCGAAGGTATAAAACCTGAGAATATAAAGGTTGTTGATCAAACAGGTAGAGATTTGAGCGGTCTTTTAAACCTCGATACTTCAACAGCTCTCGCTTCAACTAAAATGGAATTGAAGGTGAATTTGGAAAATTATTACAAGCAAAAGATAAAAGCGCCGCTTGAAAATGTATTCGGACCAGGCCGAGTGGAAGTCATTACAGATGTAAAACTGAACTGGGAGAAGATTGAAAAACAGATTACCACATACACTGCGCCAAACAAGAAAGAAGGGCTTGTGAGGAGCAAAGAAACTGAACAGGAGTATTCTACAAATCAAACAAGTGTTGGTGGTCCAGTGGGTACTGAATCAAATATTCCTCCAACAACATACGAAACAACATCGACGGGTGGTCAAACTACTTATCAGAAATCACATGAAATTGTTAACTACGAACTAAATCAGATTGTTGAAAATATATTCAAAAATTCTGAAGGAGAAATAGAAAACGTTACACTTTCTGTAATCATCGACGCATCCTCGACGGTTTTAGAGAGAACACCCAAAGACCAAGTTGAGAATCTGATTAGCTCGATAATCCAAAAATCAGTTGACGCAAATACGCCTGAAGGTTCAGTGACTTATGCTATAGCTTTCATTCCGTTTAGCAGAGAAGTCGAAGAAAGCCTCTACCAGCAAGTCCAAAGCATGACAGAATTGCAAAAGATGCGCACAAGGCTTGTTCTCTTATTGCTCGCATCAATCTTGATATTCTTCGCCACGTACCTTGGATTACTGCAATATCGTAAGGTAAAAGCTCGCAAGTTAATGATGCAGCGTTACAAAGCACTCCAAGAAGAGGCGCAAAGAACAATCGAGGAACTTACGCAGGAAGAAATTCCAGCGGGAGCCGAAGAGGAAGCACTCTTGGAACAGCTTAAAGCTTATTTACAGCAGGTTGCAGAATCTGCGCCAGAAGATGTTGCTACTGTTTTAAAGGTTTGGATTGCCGAGAAAGGATGATTATATGGCAGGTAGGTTAACGGGAAGGCGAAAAGCGGCAATATTGTTGGTTACGATGGGTCCTGAAAAAGCTGCTAAAGTTTTGAAAAATCTTGAGGATTCCGAGGTAGAAGCTCTTACAATAGAGATTGCAAATCTTGGGAAAGTAACAAACGATGAACGCAGGGCTGTCCTTGAAGAATTCCAAAACTTAACAAAGGCACGTGAGATGATAATTAGCGGTGGCATAGATTATGCGAAAGAAATGTTAATAAAGGCATTTGGACCTGAAAAAGCAATGCAAATAATAGAACGACTAGTCTCTAACTTGTCTGTCAAACCATTTGAGTTCATGAAAACTGCTGACGTTGTTCAGATAGTAAACTTCTTACAGTCAGAACACCCTCAAACAATAGCCCTTGTCCTGAGCTTTTTGGAACCAAGAATCGCTGCTCAGGTACTTGGAGCTCTGCCGGAGAATTTACAGCTGGATGTAATAAAGAGAATATCTTTGCTTGAAAGAGCATCACCGGATGTTGTAAAAGAAGTAGAGAAGCTACTGGAGAAAAAGTTTGCTGGAGTTGCGACACAGACAATGAGTGCAGTTGGCGGTCTTGATACGGCTGCAGAAATCATGAACAGCCTTGACAGATCAACCGAAAAGACGATAATGGAGCGCTTAACGTACGAGTCGCCTGAACTTGCAGAAGAAATCAGAAGAAGAATGTTTGTGTTTGAAGATATCCTTAAGCTCGATGATAGGTCAGTGCAGCTTGTTCTGAGGGAAGTTAACTCGCAGGATCTTGCTGTCGCTCTGAAAGGCGCTTCAGAAGAGCTCAAAAACAAGATATTCAACAATATGTCAAAGCGTGCCCAACAACTATTAAAAGATGAGCTTGAATTCATGGGACCAGTTCGTGTGAAAGACGTTGAAGAGGCACAGCAAAAGATAATTAACGTTATTAGAAGACTTGAAGAAGCTGGTGAAATAGTTATTGCGAGAGGTGGAGGAGAAGAGTTAATAACATAACCAACCGTGGTTTTTGGACAAAACTTACTAAGGGAGAACAGAATTGTGATCTGGGATGAAAATGTGTACTGCGCTGTTGACATAGAGACAACAGGCATAGACCCTTCTACTGGAGATCGAATTATCGAAATTGCAATCATACCAGTTTACAAAGGCAAGATTGTCAAAGAATGGATTTACTCATCGCTCGTGAACCCAAAAGTTGGAATACAAACGTATGCTCAGGGTGTTCATAAAATCTCGATAAAGGATATAGAGCAAGCTCCAGGATTGGATGAAATCCTCTCAATCGTTAGGAAGTATTCGAAAGACACGATTTTTGTTTTTCATAATGCAAGGTTTGACCTGACATTCCTTGACTACGCTGCAAAAGAAGTCGGACAGCTACCATTAGATATTTTTTACATAGATACTCTCGAGATATCTCAAAATGTTTACGGAAAACGCAGAAAACTGGAGAGCTTAGCCGTCGAGATGAAAATTAATCATAAGGTTACACACAGAGCATTTGACGATGCTTATGTTACTGCTAATGTTTTTATTAAGTTTTTTGAAAAATTTGGCTGGGAGATTATACACGAATTCTTGAGAAGGTGGGCGGGGAGGGAGTATTAATGGTAAAGAATTTCATACTCGATACAAATGTTTTGATACACGACCCGGAAGCGGTTTACGCGTTTCAAGATAACAACGTTTTCATCCCTTTGCCAGTTCTTGAAGAACTCGATAAGTTAAAACGTGAACAAGGAAGAGTTGGGAAAAACGCAAGGCAAGCAATAAGGGTTTTGGAAGAACTAAGAAATAATGGAAACTTGCACGATGGTGTAAAACTTGAAAATGGTGGTATGCTTTTTATATCGGTACTAAGTGAATCAGATTTTGACAAGCATCAGGTAAAATTCTTATTCGAAAAGTACGTTGACAACTGGATCATTTCCTACGCAATGTATCTCAGGCAGACCAGGAAAGAACCAACAGTGATCGTTTCGAAAGACATTAGTTTGAGGCTGAAGGCCGGAGCTCTTGGGTTACACGCTGAAGATTACCTGACTGATAAAAGTGAACTTTCACGTCTTCCTGTCGGCTACATGGTGGCGGATAAATTATCGGATATTGATAAATCCTTACTGTATCCAAATTTATATGTGGAATGCAATGATGGATTCTTTAGATTCAATGGTGAAGATTTTGAGAAAGTAGATTCCAAAATAAAAGTATTTAATGTAACCCCCAGAAACAAAGAGCAGTTATTCTCGCTTGATGCTCTGCTAAACGATGAGATTAAACTTGTTTCGCTTATCGGTATAGCTGGAACAGGTAAAACTTTTCTTGCGCTTGCAGCGGCTCTGCAAAAGATTTTGACAGAGGGTGTTTACGATAGGATTATCGTTGCGAGACCATTAATTCCAATGGGCGGGAAGGATATAGGTTATCTGCCTGGAGCACTTGAAGAGAAAATCTCGCCTTGGATGAGCGGGGTTATGGATAATCTCGAGTATCTCTGCAGGTTGAACAGTATTAGCTTTAAGGAATTGATGAAGAAAGATGTTATTGAGCTCGAAGCTCTAACATATATCAGAGGACGTTCGATACCAAGACAATTCATAATAATAGACGAAGCTCAGAATCTTACACCACTAGAAGTCAAGACGATTTTAACACGAGCTGGAGAGGGTACGAAGATAGTTCTTACTGGTGATCCGTATCAGATAGATACCCCATATCTTGACGAAAGCAGTAACGGTTTGGTCCATGCAGCTTCTAAATTCAGAGGCAAGGAACTTGCTTGTCACATAGTACTTAGTAAAGGTGAAAGGTCTGATTTGGCAAGTTTGGCCGCAGAATTGTTGTAACACAATGCAGAACTTCTGGATAAAGGGGAGGAATAGGTGTGTTAGTTGAGGTTAACAATTTAGCTTTATACGATGTTTATAGCGGTTTTTCCAAATACAGTGAGCAGATATTCCAATGCAAGGTCAATTTGTTGATAAAGCTCTCGAAAACCTATCAAGATGCGCATTTTGTTTTCTATAACGTAACTGGACAGTATGGACTTTTTGAGGATGTATATAGGATTCTTGAGGATCTATTCGATTCTTTCGAGATTTCAAACGACTCAGTTGATAAATTCAACTCCTCCCCAATCAACAATTTTCCAAAAATTAGGGTTGATGGTAACTTGGTAGAAATAAATGACTGTGAGACGATAGGTTTAAAGAAGATATTGAAGGTTGAAAACCTGAAATGTGAGTACAGTACATGCTATTATTACTTAGAAAATCCAAGTGAGAAAGATTTGGATGAGAAGATTTTCGGTATAAAAGTTGAAATTTTGCCGAAGAAATTTATAGAATCAGACCTTTTAAACTCACTGGATAGTACTGGCAAACGTTATCTTGTTTTGAAGCTTCTCAGAGGTGAAGAGATATGTTTGTAAGAAAAATTCATATTGACGGCTTTGGAAAGTTTGTTGATAAAGACTTTCAGTTCGGTCCGGGTTTAAATGTTGTCTATGGTCCAAACGAGAGTGGAAAAACTACACTCTCTAAATTTTTACTTTATTCATTGGCAAGAATAAATACAAATGTTTCTAAGTACAAACCATGGGGATTAGATGTCTTTGGGGGTTATGTTGAAACCTCTGATGGAAGGTACATATTTGGAGATGATGAGAACACGGCTCAGAAGTATGAAATGTCTGTTCTTGAGAACGTTGCATTTTTGCTTGAGGATGATGATTTGGAAACCATCCAAATCGATAAAAATATTTTAGAAAGCTCTCTTAGGAAGAAAACAGAGAAAAGCGAAGAGGGAAGATTAATCAAAGAAGCTATAAGACGTGCTGAGCGTTTGAATCTAAATGCTTGCTTATCCGGTTTGAATGAAAAGCTTAAAGAGGTAGAAAATGAAATTTCCGCAATCAGTGCAGAAATTAAGAAAAAAAACGAGGTTTTCGTCCAAATAAGAAAGTTGTTGGAAAGCAGTAGAAAGGTTGAAAGAGAGATAAATGAACTCAACATTGTGCTCGGCAATTTGAGAGAAGGACAGAAAGCAGAACTCCAAAGTAATATCTTTGAATTGAAAAAAGAACTTGAAAGCGTTAAATTGGAACTTTCAAAGTATTCTTGGATTGAGAGTATAGAGCCATCTGTTGTTGAGGAAATACAAAATCTTATATTGCGCTCCAATTCCATCAGCGCCCAACTTGATAATGTTGAGAATGAAGAAAAGATTTTAAGAGAAAAACTTGAGCAGAAGGAAAGAGAAATAGAAGATAAATTGAAGACCTTAGGAGAGACTTCGCAAGAGGAGTTGGAAAGCGTTGGTTTACGCCTGAAACATTTAAACTTGTTATCGAGAATGTATAGTGAAAGGGTCCAGAACGTTAGTGAAGAAGAGCCTTTATGGAAAGTGTTCCTCGAAAATCCAAACATACTTGACGATGTTGAGGAGGAAGAGCAAAGATACCGTGAAGAAGTCTCAACAATCGAATCCCAAAAGCTTGCGATCCAAGATGAGATCGAAAGGAACGAAGCAAGAGCCAAGTATTCACGGGACTTAGCCGTGCTTTCTACAAGCGCTGGAATCGTACTCTTTGTTCTCGGTCTCCTATTCAAGAATCTTTCAATCTTCATGTACGCTCCTTCCGCACTTTTCCTACTGCTTGCGGTCTTATTAGCTATAAATTGGAAAAAGAAGATATCATTAGTATCTGTACTACAAGAAAAACTGTTGCAGGTTTCAATGAGTACTCCAAAGCAACCTCAAACTCTGAAAATTCTCAGTAGCTATGGAATAGGCAATATCAAGCAACTGCGCAAGAAGTATGCGGAATTCTTAGAATGGAAAGTTCAAAACATTGAGAGGCAAAGGCAAATAAATGAGCTTAAAGACATTGAGCAAGAGATAATAAGGGAGCTTTCAAAATTTGGCGTTACTGGGGCGGCGCAGATGATAGTGTCCGCTGTTGAGAATTTACAGAGAGTATTTAATGAACTCCAAGAAGTTCTATATGAAAAGGAAACTTTGGAAAGGAAAATTACTCAACTTCGTGGTGAATATCTCTCGTTGCAGAAGGAATATAAGAATATTGTAGAAGTCATTTCTGCTAAGCTTGAAAATTACAAGATAGGCAAAGAAGAGATTGAATTGTACAGAGCAAATTATGAAAGATACCAGACATTAAAAACAAGACACAGCGAACTGACTTCTTTAATAAGGCAGTTAAATGAGGAACTGGACAATGAGGATGTAAATCCAAAAATTCTTGAACTAAAAATTATCTTAGGAGAGCAGATAAGAAGAAAAGGAGAGATTGATAAAAAGATTGGTGAGCTGAATAGCCTCTATTCTTCGATAACAGTTGACAAAACAAAGTTGAGTGAGCTTTTTGCAGAGAAGGATATTTTGGAGCTCAGAATTGGCATAATCGGCAATTTAATTGCAAAACTCGGAGAGGTCAAGGAATTCTTGAACGAAAAGTTTGAAGCATTTGTTCAGGCTTACCATACAGTTTTTAACGACAAGTTTGTAAGATTCTTCGATAGAATTTCCGGAATGCCAAGGAATTTTGTTGTGATGCCAGATCTTTCTATCAAAATTGTTATTGAGGGGGACGTTAAAGACCCGGGAGAATATTTGAGCGGCTCAACGAAAGATTTGCTAATTTTTGCAATAAAGGACGCTCTTTATAAAACATTCTACGATGGAAACTTGCCACTTGTCATAGATAATACGCTAATTCGCTTTGATGATGACAGGCTAAAACGAATCTGTGAGTTCTTAAGGACTGAATCTGATTACAGGCAAATAATCCTGTTGACAAGCGACAGAAGGATACTTGATATATTCAAAGACTCAAACGTTCATATGATAAATCTGGAGGGGTGAAAATGTACAAGCGTGTCTTATTAAAACTCAGTGGTGAAGTCTTGAGTGGGGAGTCACAAAAAGGATTTAGTGAAGACCATGTTGAATATCTTATAAGGGAAATTAAAGCGGTCTCTGAGTATGGAGTTAAACTCGGAATAGTTATAGGTGCAGGTAACCTTTTCAGGGGTAGAGATTTCGAAGGTCTTCGGCCGACGATATCTGATCAGATAGGTATGCTTGGAACAGTAATAAATGCGCTGTATCTTAAAGATAGGTTCGAGCATGCTGGGATAAGAACTGTTGTTGTTTCGCAAATAGTCAGCCTTCCAAGCGTAAAACTTATAAATTATGATGATATAGATCTTTACTTTGATGCGGGGTATGTTGTGATCTTTGCTGGTGGTACGAGCAATCCTTTCTTCACAACTGATACTGGTGCGGCGTTGAGGGCAGTTGAAATGAAGGCAGAGCTGTTAATTAAGGGCACAAAGGTTTCAGGGATCTATGATAAAGATCCGAAAGTATACAACGATGCTGTTAAGTACAGCGTTATAACCTACGACGAAGCGATTGAAAAAGGTCTGAAAATAATGGATACAGAAGCATTCTCGATATGCAAGAGGTACAACATGAAGATTCTTGTAATGAACTTTTTCGAAAATAATAATTTGATAAAAGCTATTCGTGGAGACAATGTTGGAACCCTTGTTGTTCCAAAGTAATTTTAGGAGGTAAGGTAATCCCTGATGGATGAAAATAAAACAAGCATATGGTATCCTGGGCACGTTCAAAAAGCAAAAAGGCAACTCAAAGAAAACTTAAAGAAAGTTGATATAGTTGTTGTGGTGCTTGATGCTCGAGCTCCTGTTGCCACAACAAGTTTTGAGTTAAAAATATTCAAAGATAAGAAAGTAATAATACTGTTAAATAAATCTGATCTGGCTAATGAGGAACTTAATAAAGAATGGCAAAAGGAGATATCAAAATATTTTCCGGTAATTCTCGTAAACAAGAATACCGATAGAAGGAACATAATCCGCCTTATTAAAAGTGTTCCGGTAAAATCTCCAAATCCAAGAATAGTGGTTGTCGGGGTGCCAAACGTTGGAAAATCTACCATAATAAACAAGATAATCGGACGGCACAAAGCAAAGACGGGAGCACAGCCTGGAGTTACTCGTGGAGTTCAGTGGATAATGGTGGATGGGTTTACAGTTCTTGACTCTCCGGGGATTCTTTTTTCTGAAGTTTTTTCAAAGGATATTGCAGCTAAACTGCTTCTAATAGGTTCTGTTCCTGTTGAGAATGTCACAGATGAGATATATAATCGTGCTTTTGCAATATATGCCGAGGTAGCAAATGTTGGGGAAGATATGGATATATATTTGAGAAACTTCGGAAAACAGCGTGGATTCTTGAAAAAGGGTGGAGAAGTTGATATTGAAAGAGCTAAGAATCTGTTTTTCAAAGAACTTTCCGAAGGTAAGTTCGGAAGGTTTACATACGATGTTGACATCAGCAAATTCGAGGAGGTGCTTTAAATGGTCGACGTAAGGATAGTTAACTCTGTTTTGGCTTCTGCGCAAGGAACATATGAAGCGGTGTTGCAGATGCAAGCTCAATTTGGTAAGCCACAAGCAGTTAAGGATATAACCCCTAAGTACAATATAGTTACAGTCATAGGTTTCCTTGGTGATATTGAAGGTAATTTTGTCTATTCATTTAGCGAGACGACAGCGTTAAACATAGTTTCTAAGATGATGGGAATGGAATATAATACTTTAGATGAGCTTGCTCTAAGTGCAATAGGGGAGCTTGGTAACATGACTTCAGGCAGTATAGCAATGAACCTTGAAAAGCTCGGCTACAAGATCGACATTACGCCACCAACGGTAATTACAGGTAAAGATATGAGGATTACTGCTGAAGGGTTAATAATTAGACTTCCAGTTTCGCTATTTGAAACAGAGGATTTAGAACTTCACATTGCTATACGAGGAGGTAAGTGAACCTCAAATAAGATCAGTGAGTTTTCACTGTTTGACATTGTTGAATATTCTTTATTGAAGAAAACGAGGTGTTATATAGATGGTCGTTGTGACTGGTGTGCTGAAAGAAGAAATAGTGGGCGTTTTTAGAGAGATGTTACCTCTGCTTGAGAACGGCGAACTGATAAAAAGAAATTATGCACGTGGGATAATCGGTGGAAATGAGGTAGTCACTCTCTACGGTTTAGTTGGTAAGGTTGAGAGTGCAATGCTTGCACAGGCGATAATAGATAAGTTCAACCCAAGGTACATTATACACTGCGGTTCAGCTGGAGCCATTCATCCTGAACTGAAAATTGGAGATTTAGTCTGCGGTAATGTGTACTTCGAGCATGATTTTAAATCAGAAAAGAAAGTTCCTATAGAAGCATCAACAGCTCTAATAGAAAAAATATCGGACGTTTACGACAGTATAAACTTTGGACCTATAGTCAGCGGAGACGTTTTGGTAAGTGACAAGGAAACGAAGATGAGGCTTTACGAAACTTTTGGCGCGTATGCTGTTGATATGGACAGCGCAGCCATTGCAAAGGTTTGTTACCAAAATGGGGTTGAATTCTGTTCACTTAAGGTCATCGTTGATACAAGCGAAGAACAAGCTCGCATCGAGTATGAACAAAATTTCAGAAAGTTTGCAAGCTTACCCTCAACGATCATTTCTGAATTGCTTGATAAACATCTTTTGTGAAGAAGTACGAATCAGCAACGGGGTTGAATATATGAGAAAAATTCGCACTAATAAGTCGGAAACTGAAAGTACAAATATCGATTCTGATTCCAAGGTTTCGTCAAACGTATTTATTGTTGACGAAAGTAATTATTTTTCGCGTATTGACAAATTCCTGAGGAACGCGCTCAAGAATGTTCCGCTGAGCGCTATTTATAAAATCTTGCGAACAGGAAAGGTATACATCAACGGCAAAAAAGCAAAAGAGCCTTCGGAGAAGATCGAAATAGGTGACAGAATAGAAATAAGGGGCGAAGATGTATCAAAGTATAACCGAGATTTCAAAGAACTCAGACCCGCAAAGATGAAGCTGAATATACTGCTTGAAGATGAAGATATAATAGTTCTCAACAAACCAGCGGGGGTATCTGTCCATCCTGGAAAGTTCGTTAATAAACCATCACTCATAGAAGGTCTCAAATACTATGGTGAGAAGAATGGATTCGAACCCTTTCTTGTGCATAGATTAGATAAGGACACTTCAGGTGTCCTTATTGTTGCTAAGAATCGACAAGTAGCACGAGAGTTAAGTGAACTCATATCCTCACGAGATGTTGAAAAGGTTTACATCGCATTGGTGTTTGGAATAGTCAAACCTCAGAGGATCACACTGCCTGTTGATGGACAAGAGGCGGTTAGTGTTGTTAGCCCGATTAATACATTCAAATCGAGATTATCCTCAAAAGCACAGGATTTAACTCTACTGCGTGTTGAGATTGAAACTGGGAGAAAACATCAAATTAGAAAGCACCTTGCTGGAATTGGCGCGCCAATTGTTTGTGACAACGATTACGGAGACTTCAGAATGAACAGAGAATTCGAGAAGAAGTACGGACTTAAGAGACACTTTCTGCACTGCAATAGAATGTCGTTTTACTTCAAAGGTAGGTACTACAATTTGGAAGCAGAGTTGGGCGATGATCTAAAACATGTTCTAAAAGTAGTGGAATCAGAAAACTCTCGAAATCCTAAGAGGTGATAAAAATTGAAACTCCCGCTCTTTCCTAAAAACGAGAAATACGTAAATACAGTCATAACAGTTTTTGCGGTACTGGCTTCGATTTTCATTATATTTCGAATGCCGAACGATAAGGCTAATCTTTCCGTAGCGGTTTATTTTGAAAATGATAAAAGCATATTGTTTTATTCAGGCACTGAAAAAATACCAGACACTGTCAAAATAGTAGTGCCTGTTGAAGGGATAAAGGACTCTCCAAAAGATTTTTTAGAAAAGGTTAATAATAAATACGTTGGAGTTATGGAATTTTATGGCGATACGAAGTTCATACAGGAATTCTACAGAACCACCGGGTACAAGAATATAGTAAAGGTTCATTACGTAAAACCTCAAGAGCTATCGAGGTATAATTCTTATACACTCTTCAAGAGACTTTGGAGAGCCGTTATGGAGAGAAGCATAAATGTGATAATTCTGCCGGAAGGGGAATTATCCACACAGGCTCTAAGCGAGTTCAAAAAGTTCTTTCAAGTTGAGTCTAACATACCAAAACCAGATGATACGACTTGGAAAAACAAAGTATTTGGAATCGTACTTGCAATGTATGTGATTGCCCAAGCACCTATTGGTGTTTTATCATTTCTTTTCTTCAATAATTATTGGCTGTTTGTCAGTGTTATTAGCATTTTCGGAACGGTAGTGGCATATTTTATTTCCCAAAACAGATTTACAAAAGTCGCAAATGTGTTTATCTTGGGAGTCTTAACGAATTTCGCTTTGTACAAATTTGAATATCTGAACGATATAGAAGTGTACAGAGGTGTAAAACTTTCCCTGACTGTCCTCCCCTTTATAGTTGCTCTAATAACGTTTCGAGATTTGTACAAAGAGAAATCTATAAAAAGGTGGCATATTATAACAACTGGTGTTGTTGGAATTGCAGCAGTTGGTTATATGCTTTTGCGCAGTGGTAACTATGGCTATGTTTTGGACTTTGAAGAAAATCTACGGATAATGCTTGAAAACATGTTCATTATCAGACCGAGGATTAAAGAGTTGTTATTCTTACCGATGTTTTTCATTGCGGGAAATGTTGAAAACAAATTCATTAGCGGTATCCTTACCTTTTTCGGCACTTTCGGTTTTGTCTCGATATTCAATTCATTCTGTCATTTAAAAGCACCGATATACATAGTTTTTTATAGGGAATTTACCACCGTTCTTGTCTCGATCGTGGTATACTTGGTACTTACTATTTTCAAGAGTCTTCTCATGATTTGGACAAACAAAAAATAAAAGCGGCTAAAAGCCGCTTTTTTATTTGTGGTGGGTGTGGTAGGAATTGAACCTACGACCCCTTCCTCGTGAGGGAAGTGCTCTTCCACTGAGCTACACACCCTGAGAAACTAAGGCTACGTTTATTTTATCATATACTCTCCAAATTTCAAGTATTTAAAGGAGATTAACTGAGGTTAGCTAAAGCAACTTTCTCTTCGCTGGTTAAAAGGCTGTCTACCTCAAGAGTCAAAATCATCTCATTTGGAAGTTTTATAACTCCTGAAATAAACTTCGCATTAGCCATTCCGGCAACATGAGCAGGTGGTTCGTCTATAACATCCTCAGTCACAGTCAAAACTTCCCTGACATCGTCTACGAGGAATCCTACTTTCTTTCCGTTTTCGAGCTTCACAACAATGACTTTAGTTTTTTCTTTATTATCAAAATCTTCAAGCATGAACTTTTTTCTAAGATTAATAATTGGAATAATCTCACCCATAAGATTTATTATTCCTTCAACATAGTCCGCTATATTTGGCATTCTTGTTGTCTTTTCGTACTCTTTAACTCTTTCTACTTTCATTATATTGATAGCAAAAACTTCTCTACCGAGATGAAACGTTAAGAATTTCAGTTCCATAACCCCACCTCCAAAAATTTGTGTAAATTGATGCACATCATATATTCTATCACAGGAGAGGGGGAAAAGTGAATATTCATTTAAAAAGCGAAATTATTACTGAAAGTGCAAATGAAATACCAGCATACATCAACCAGCGAAATCCAAGAGCATTGCTCTCTTTCGACTTTCGTTCGTTTTGGTTTCTATATGCTCGAAGTCCGATTTCAAAAAATACTATCGCCACTACCATAGCTGCAACAAAGGCTATGAAAAAAATATTTGAAATAATATATGATATTCTCATATCATCACCCAAATAGTCGTAGTTTAGAACGCAAGGTTTATCTTCGGTTTGTTAACATCTATCTGACTCGCAGTACTACCTGCAAGTTTCATAGCTTCACGCCATGTTGTGAGCAAATCTTCCAGCAACACCTTTACATCATCGAGCTTCTTTTTATCTTTCTTGATATTCGCTTCTACTAGTGTTCTAAACATGTAATTGTAAAGGGCTCTTAAATTGTGTGCTATTTCTCCGCCTTTCTCCATGTCTAATGAGAGGTTCAATTCCATAATTATATCCTGAGCCCTCACAATCTTTGCGTTAGCGTTGTTGAAATCTTTTTCGTCTATAAGCCTCTTTGCTTCTTCAATTACGCTTATACCTTTTTGAATAAGAAGCTCTATAAGCTTTGCCGGACTTGCGGTTAAAACCATCTGTTCTGTGTAATCCATATGTCATACCTCCTTGTTCAGTTTACATGTTCAATAGTTTCGAGTACTTTGGAAAAGTATTCTATATAGTAATCTAACACGTCTGGGATTTTATTTTCGATTACATCAGAAATCTCAAAATTATCCCTTCTATCAAGGACTTCGACAAGCTCTTTCAGAATCAGTGTAACGTCTGATTTATTTGTACCAAGTGCGAGTTCGTTGTCACTGAGCTTTGTAATCTGAATCGTAGAATTTCTAAGGTTTTCCATCGCTGAAAGCCCTTCAGCGAGATCCTTTATCGCCTTCCACCCTGCTTCTTCACCAGTAAGTATGCTGCTTGCAACTTGCGGTAGCAAAGTCTTGACGTGTTTTATATATCCTAAAACATCATTCAAGGTTTCTTTCAGAAAACTCATCGTATCTTGCGTTTCTAACTCGATGAGAAGCTCTTCGTCCAATCTTGCTCCTTTCAGCTCATCTACAAAAGCTACAGGAATGTCCTTACTGTTTATTCTCAGGGTCTTTAAGACATGTCCCTCTGGCAAAACACTTTTCAAAAGCTCGCCAAAACTCTCAAAGAGCCCCGATTCGAACTCCTTTTCAATACCGTTCAGAATGACTTTAACCATCCTTTTCACCTCTTCAAATACTTAAATCTTTTTCATTTCCTTGAACTTAAAGTAAGCCCTCATAATACCCGCAACTGTCTTTGCGTCAGTTATCTCGCCACTTATACATTTCTGCACAACATGTTCGAAATCCTCAATCTTTGTTTCAATTATCTCATCTTCGTCCGGATTAGAATCTCCGGGCGTTAATCCCTGCGCCAAGTAAAGATGTATTACTTCATTTGAAAAACCGGGCGTTGTGTGTATATAGCCTAAATAAGTATAAGATTTTGCTGTGTAACCGGTTTCCTCCTCCAGTTCACGCTTGGCACATTCAAGAGGGTCTTCACCGGGCTTGTCAAACTTACCTGCAGGGATTTCCAATAGTTTTGACTTTATTGGATATCGGTATTGTTCAACGAGAATAACTCTTCCATCATCGGTTACCGGGACAATAGCAACTGCACCCGGGTGGAGTACGTGTTCTCTTGTGCTCATCGCTCCATTTTCAAGGACCACTTCGTCTCTGAGTACAGTCAAAAGCACGCCACTGAATATCACCTTTGAACTTATCGTCTTTTCCATACGTTTTCTTAACCTCCTACATTTGAATTTTCTAAAAATTTATCATCGATTTTACATCAGTTGTCAGAATATTCTTACCGTCAGTTGTTATTATCAATCCAAGAGATTTTGAAAGCGCAATCGATAACACGGACTGCCTGAAATCGGAATAGGTACCTATGCTATTATAATTCTCATCCCATACTTTGAGAAGATTATCAGAGCCTGCGGTAATTATTTTTCCATCGTAAAGGATAACCTTGAATATAGTTGAATTGTGCCCTTTAAAGCTTTTTATGTCTTTCAGTTCCTCGTTCAAAACAAACACCCTACCGTCCCAGCCAGCAGTATAGATTCTTACTTTTCCGTTTCCATCAGCCACACCTTCGATAGTCCAAAGTGTCTGCGGTGACAATTTCAGGCTGGAGATTCCCTTATTGCTAACTGACACAACGTACCCTTCCAGAGTGGAGATGTATGCTGTTGAGCTTGAATAGGACCAAATATCAGTTGCAGAGAATTTTATGTCGTAAATTGCTTTCAGAGAATAATCCTTCAAATTCCAAAATAAGACCTTCCCATCCCAGCCACCGCTTATGAGCGTATCTCCCACAACGAACAAACTCCAGACGTATCCAGTATGCCCAACCAACGTTCTTTTCAGCTTTCCTGTCTTCAAATCCCAAAACTTTATAGTTCTATCGTTGGAAGCGGATATAACTGTATCTTTGTATCTCACAACTTTCTTTACCGAATCTGCGTGGTCATCAAGTACCATAGATAATTCTAACTTCCCGCCGACGTACTTCCATACGCTCACTTTTCCATCTTCATGTCCACATACGATTATGTCATCAGCATATATAGTAGATATCTTCCCAATATCGCCTGAAAATTTCCTGCTGGGCATAACGTTAGTGAGCTCTACAACCACACCGTTTGACAGAACCGCATACAGAACATTGCTTGCCTTTTCATCTTTTACGACATCGAGAACAGGTGCTTCGAAACTCAGAGATTTATCTTTAATCTTGATACCGTTCCCTACCAAAATAAGATCTTTTCCGGATAAATATACACTGTAGAGTGGAGAAATTTCGGAATTCTTGAGCTGCCAGCTCTTGCCGTCAAAGATAGCGTATTTGCCATCGAAGAAGAAAGCATAAAGACTGCTATTCACCATCAAGATAGAAACAGCACAACTTGGATAGTTGTAAATTCTCGAAGCCTTTCCGTTTTTTGTATCAAAAGTGTATACATTTCCCGCGTTTGTGCCTATGTATATCACATTGCCACTGTATGATAGAGCCGTTATCCACTCGCCCTCGAGTTTTAAGACAGGTTTAATGCTCCACCTGTCTGTTTTCTCGAGCAAATAGACTTTTCCGAGTGAGCCTACGTAAAAGAGATTATCTTTGAGCTTTAGGTAACTGATTAAAGCGTCTTCAGTTACGATAGACGCAGTCAATTTTCCGCCTTTCAATAAAAAGAGCTTTCCAGAGCCTGAGCCGACTACGATTTCATCCTTTGCCTCAGCAACGAATCGTGCAGATGTGCCTATATTGTATGACCATTTAAGCAAACCCGTTTGAATGGAATAATTCTCAACATTTCCATTTTCCCTTGCAACGATAAGTTCATTATTCTTGTAGGATTTTATTATCTTGGCTGAAGAGAAGAAATGCCTTGGCGACTTAGCTTTATAATCACCCGTAATTGAATATGAATATATCTCCCCCTGCCTGTTGCCTGCAAAAATCGTTGCTCCAACAACCTTCAGAGTACTTACCTCCGATGGCGAAACATTAATCTTACGCATCTTCTTAAAAGATCCAGCTTTCTTCTCAAATAAAAAAACACTGCCCAACTGTGAAACATAAAGATAGTTACCTTGACTATCGATTGCCTCGACAGGTGAATCCAAAGAAAGTACCTTTCTGTATTTAACATCCCTGTCAACTATCTGAAACTCATAAACAGTACCATTTGCTGTTCCCACGATGAGAGAACTCTCCATAATACTCATCGCATTAACCATAGAACCCAACTCGAACATTTTCACCAAAGAAAAATCAGCTATGTTGGAAAAAACAACACGCCCATTCTCATCTCCGCTGACTAAGAAATCACCAAAGACAACGATCTTGCGTACCCACGCATCGTGGTACTTCAAACGTTTAAAAAGCTTGAAATCTTTCCATACCAAGATACTGTTGTCCGAACCGCCTGAAAACAGATAGTTCTTGTAGAAAGATAGCGTAAAAACAGAAGCTGTATGCCCCTTTAACGTATAGAGGAATTTTAGGTTCGATTTATCGTACACCCTAATCTCATTATCTGGCTTATACCCTCCAACAGCTATATATTTATCACTCAGCGCAACGCACCTTGCCCAGCTACTGTGAGTTGTAACTGTGTTTAGGAGCACGAGCTCCTTACTCCACACTTTTAACGTTCCATCTGCGCTTACTGAATAAATCAAATTACCGTCTGTTTGGAGCTCCCAAACGGCATCTTTGTGACCAAAGAGGACGAAATCGAGGGGGAATGAAAGTGTTGTCAGCAAAATAACGAAGACGAAAATAGCAGGAAATGGACTTCTCTTCATCTCGTACAACCTCACAATGACAATCATAGGGATATTCACCTTGTTCAGAGTTATTATACACCTATTGTTAAGAATCTAACTTTATCTCTAAGCAATATAAAGATTTCAATAAAATTAATTGTGATTGACTTTAACAAGTCAAAAGTGATAAAATTCATATAGATATAAACTGAAACAGGCAAAGTGAAACAGTATTGTATCTGAAAGGGGATTGATATTATGTCTCTTGATTCGCTAGTTGGTTATATGATGTTTTCTGTAATTATCTCTGTTGTTACTCTAGTACTTGCAATTGCCTATGGCGTCGTGATTTATTTTGCCATAAGGAAAACAAGAGAAATGTTGTTAGAAATTCATTCATCATCAAAGCAATTATTCGAAATTGTTCAGCGCATTGAACAAAGGAGTGAAGTACTAAATACTGTGGACTTAAGGTTACAAGCCATAGAGATGCGACTGAAGGAGCTCAAGGAAGCTGTTTCTAACCAATTCTATGAAACAAAAACAAACTTATCAGAAATAGGTAGCTCCTTAGATGATACCATGAATCACATAGGGGAGATTGATTCTAAACTTATTAGACTAAACCAAATTTTCGAACAAAATAAGGAAACTATAGAAAGACAGCTGAAAGAAATCGGAGAAAACGTTTCTAAACGATTTGATGAAACAAAACTGAATATATCCAAAATAATTAATTCCTTGGATGAAACTAAGAGTCGAATAGAAGAAGTAGATTCTAAATTATTAAGGCAAAACCAAATTCTTGAACAATACCAAGAAACTCTAAAAGAGTTACTTGAATTAAATACTAGAACGAGCGATTTGATTTCACAAACGGAAATGCTAAAGATAGAAATTCAAAGACTCAGGGACGTTCTAAACGAACCATTAGATCTCTCAGAGTGGGTTGATGGAAATGGAACAAGCAAAGAATGAGACTATAATAAATTACATAGCCTATTTACGTGACATAAGCAGGAAGATCGGAACCAAAACAGATTTTGCTAAGATTTTTACGAACGCCCTTAAGAGAAGGGGAATGGGCAGCTACGTGATTCCGATATCTAACAGTCAGGAGTTTAAAGTGGTATCAGAAGATACTGTTGATATCAGGCGGAATAGTAGACTTTATGAAGCACTCCTCAAAATCTATCCGACGTTGGAAAAATATTCAGATAAGAAGTTGTTTCTCGGTGTAGGAGGTGTATTTGGTCAAAGGAAATATGCTGGTCCATTTTTAGTTGCTGAGTGCGAAATTGAAGCTTATAAAGGAAGTGGTTTTTCTTTATACATAGACGTTTCATCGTCAGTACTCAACTATGACCTAATTTCAAAGTTACTTGACAAAAAACGAGTTGTTGCGGATGATGAGGAAGAGTATGTTGACCCCGAGTTAGAGAAAGAAATTGAAGCTATAAGTGACATAGAGGATAAATTATCAGTCATAAGCGGAATTTCCGAGCTCTTAGAATTTGGTCAAAAAGCTTTCAAACTATTACAAGACAGTCTGAATGATTTCAAAGACATATTTGATGTTTCCAAAACGTGTTTAATCAATTTACCTGAAAATGATACCTTACATTCAAAAGATTTTGAAGATCATGAATGGATTGATAGATTGGATTTTCTTTACAAATCAAGCAAAATTCTCTTCTTAAACGAAGGATATTTATTCATGGCTCAGGTTCCCAATGAAATATCTACCTATCAATCTTTAAGCCGATTGATCGATGAAGTTAGAAAAAATGAGAGCTTTGAGAATAGAGTGCTTGAGAAATTGCTGAACGGTTCCTTTTTCAGCGATATTCAACGTACCGAGTATGAACCAGAGGAATTTGAAAATATATCAACAGTTATAGAAAAACTTATGCCAATTCCCTTGTCACCGGCACAAGTGAGAGCCTTGCAAAATGCTTTCAGCCACGATATGAGCTACATTCAAGGTCCTCCAGGTACCGGAAAGTCTCACACGATTTCTGCAATGGTTTTAGCGGCAATATTAACAGGAAGAAAAGTCCTTGTTGTATCACAAAAACCACCGGCAGTAAAAGTTGTAAAAGAAAAAGTAGAAGGTGTTTTGAAGGATAATGACTCTAACTTAAAGATTTTACCGCTCATATACTTTGACAAACAAACAAAAGCTGATCTTAAAGATTCATTGAAATCTCTACTGAATGAATATTCTAATCCGTATTACTTGGAATCGAGAATTAAGACTATAAGAACCAAGAAGCAAGAAATAGAAAATCAACTTCAGTCAAAGATTACTGATCTTAATAGGATTCAGAATGAGTATGAAGAAAGTTTAAGAAAACAGAAGCACTTTATCAATTTAAGCAATGAGCTTCAAAAGATGAAAGACAAGTTCAGATATGCTTATAACTATGATTTGTCAAAGGAGGTGTTAGCAAACGTATCTGATGACAACTTGAAGAAAATATCAAAGCTATCTGTGCTAGCGAGAAAGCTTGACAACATTTCAGAAAATAGGGTCACAATACTTTACAAAATAAACCTTGGAAAGGTTGTCATGAAAATATCACCTGTTAAACTTAGTGGAAGAGTAATATTAAACATTCTCAAAAGAAGGATTTTCCACCAATTTCTTCAAGACATTATCAACGTTGGTTCTCTGAATCTAAGTATTCGTCGCACAACAATTAAGGACCCGGCCTTTTTACAAGAGGAAATATCAAGGATAAAGAAAGAGCTTTGGGACTTGAAAAGGCACTATATAGTGCTGGAGAATCAAGTTAGAATCTTGGAAGGTATTCGTACATCTCGTGAGCAGATAGAGTATTTTTCAAAGCTTTTATCGTACAAGAAACCAACACTAATTAAAGAATACCAGTCATATATCGACTGGGAAAAGATATTGGAAGTATTTCCTGTGTGGATTTCTGAAATCAGGAATCTCACAGAGATTTTACCGGTGAAAGCAAATATGTTCGATTTAGTTGTAGTCGATGAAGCTTCACAAGTTAACTTAGCTGAAATTATTCCCGCTTTTTATAGGGGAAAGAAAATATGTATAGTTGGTGATCATAAGCAACTCAACCTAAATGCCACAGGGTTAGATTTTCTTATTAGCAAGAATCTTGACAGACTGACGTGGGAAAAGTATCGTCCAAACAACCTGACATATCAGGAAGCTCGTGCAAAACAGCTTACTGTAACAACTTCTTCAATATTAGATTTCATAATGCAGGACGAGAGAGCTTTAGCACTTCCTCGTACGATGTTGGATGAGCATTTTAGATCCCTACCCGCCTTGGCTAAATTTAACAACGAGAAGTTCTATGAGGGAAAGCTTAAAATAATGACTGAAACACCTGAAAAGATTTCATTAACGTGTTTCTTCCCAATAAAGGTTAACGGAAGGAGACAAAGCGATAAAACTGTTATTGAAGAGGCTGAGAAAGTAATAGAGATTATTACTGAACTTATCAAGTATAGAAAATGCAAAGACTTTGAACTCCATCATTTGGTACCAAAGGATTTTACCATAGGTGTGGTATCGTTTATTAGAAATCAAGTAGAACTAATCAAAGACCTAATTTATGAAACATTCGACCCTGATACTACAGGAAAACATGATATTATTACAGGAACTCCTGAAGAGTTGCAAGGTCATGAAAGAGATATAATGATACTTTCATTGGCTTTGGATGAGAGTTCATCGAGGAGTTCAACATTCTATGAGAATAAAAATCGATTTAACGTTGCAACTAGCAGAGCTAAGTACGTTACCTTTGTTGTTTATTCAAGTGTACCTGATAATTTTGCTTTAACGAGAGCATATTTCAGCAATTTTGGATTTGAACCCAATGTCTTTGGTAGTACCGAGCAACAGAAATTTACATCACCAATAGTTTGGAAGCTGGACTTAATGGCAATGGAATCGGAATTTGAAAAAATCGTATTCAAATACCTAAATGAGTACATACAAGGGAGAAAAGAAGTATCTGAACTTAAAATATTCAATCAGGTAAAGTCTTGTGGTAAGAGGCTGGATTTTGTAGTTTATAATCCTCGAAATGGTCATTATGTTGCGGTAGAAGTTGATGGAGTACATCATTTTGTTGAAGATGGTCGAAACTATTCAGAAAGCCATATCGAAAGGATGGAAATGCTCAGAAGGGCTGGTTGGAAAATAATTAACACGCCGTACTATAAGTGGTACAATCATGGATGGCTTGATGAAAATTCTGAAATCTTAAAAAGAGAAATAGAAAGGATCTATAAGGAACTTGATAAATCGCTTGGCATAAGAATAGATTAAATTATCGAATTTGGAGCTGCAAATAATTCTAAGCCCTGGATTGTCCAGGGCTATTTGTTTAATCTTAACCTGAACGGCGATCCAAATGTTTGCAATAAGCAGAAGAATGTGATTAAATATTATAAGCTTCAATAACTTCTTTCTTCAAGGAGCTGGTCTTACGAAACGATACTGGGTTAAACTGAATCCTATTGTCTACATCGTATTTGGCGGATTACTGTTTGCCAATTTTCTTATCTACAACAAATACATATGGCTACTCGATATAGCTGCCGCAGGTTTCGTTTGGCATTACCTTAACCTGCTTAACACTGCAAAGAGAGTCGCAGTAAACGTAAAAGCCAGGGCAAGGGTTTTTGCAAATGAACCTTTTGAGCTAAGCATTGAGTTAATCTCCAAGAACAGAAGTAGCGTAACCATTGAAGTGATTCCGCCCGTGATTATAAAAAAAGAGCCAGTCTTCATCACGCTTCAACCAGATAAAAGAGAAGTCGTCACATTCACAACGGCATTCGGCACGAGAGGAATCAAGAAGTTGGGGGCTTATTCTGTTAGAATCAAGAGTTTCACAGAACTTTTCAGCATTTATATAACAGAGGAAATAAATTCAGACGTGAGGGTACTGCCAAATCTGGAAGAAGCCGACGCCTCGGTTGAGAGGATATTGGAAATGTTGCCCGTTTTGAAGAGCAAGTACAAACTCGCAGAGGATATTTCGTACATAAAAAACATACGGGAATACCAAAACGAACCGATGAACCGCATCCACTGGAAACAGAGCGCAAGGATGGACAAACTGATGGTGAAGGAGTACGAATACTCAGGAACTGCGAAAAATTACATCGTCTTGGATTTGAATTTACCGGGTGGGATATATTCAAAAGAAGCTTGGAGATACATCCATAAAAAATATCAAGAAGAGTCCATCAAGGCAGTTGCGGGTTTGGTTAAGCACTTCTCCGAAAGGCACGAAAAGACTAATCTCTTCATCTCGCACTCGAAAGGCATATACGACATCACAGACAGCGACTACGTCTTCTTCTTTGACTACCTTTCGGAAGTTGAGGGAGCTATCGATAACAATAATTCCACCACGGAACTGCTCGAGCATATCATAGAAGGCGTTCAGCCGACTGATACGGTGCTGGTAATAAGCATGTTCTTGACGAAAGAGGAAGTGGAGAAACTGATTAGACTGCGTTCAAGATGCGGCAGGGTTCTTGTCCTACTCATGCCGTATGGATATCGCGAAGCGACAACGAAAAAATTCAAGTCGTACTTTGACGTCCCGGTTGAAATCAGAGAACTCTACAAATTCGCAAGAACACTGGAAGAGGAGAACATAATCATCCAGATATGGCACGAGAACACGAGCTTGGTGGAAGGGCTGTTGAAGATATCAGGTTCTGAAATGTGAACAGAAGGTGAGCTGATGATATTATGACATTAGCTTTATCAAAATTCTTAATTATGTTCTTTTCATTTGCCAGTATTGAAAAGAGCTTAATACTCAATATCCATTTTTGGATATACTTAGCTCTTGCCATAATATCAATCATATTTATGTACAACAAAAAGAAACTACTCACTTCAATTTTTTCGATTGTAACAATACTATTCAGTATCTCTTTCTTGGAAACATATGTACTTGCTTGTATATCAGCACTGTTGCTCGTTTTAGCCTCGCTGAGCAAAAAATACTCGAACAAATGGTTGATAAGCTTTATCTACATATTTATCCTCAGCTTAACGCACCATTCACTGTCTCCGATTCTTGCTCTGATCTACATCTTGCTGACATTCCCTGAATTGATGCAACCTAAGAGAAATGGAGAAAATAAAATATGGATATTTGTATTGTTGATAGCATTAATCTTTATTGCTCCCTTACCTGATTTAAGGTTCAACACGGACGCTTTGAAAGAAGATAACGGTGTTGTGTATACACCTAAGGATTTAAATGTTACTCCAGAACAAAGCGGAAATACTCAAGCAGTGCAAACAAACAAGAAAAACACCGCTGAGAACTTGAACAAATCGGAAAGCTTAACTGCAGATGCTTATGCGGAGAGAATTTCGCTAATCAGAAAAATAGATTATTTTATCAACATTGACTTCATTGTCGGACTCGTAATAGGCTTGATATTCATAGCATACATCTTTACATCTGTCCTGAGAACTTCGGACAGCAAGCAGAAAAAGAAATTGGTAAAATCACTTGTCCTAAGCTTAGCAGTTTTGATAACCTTCTTTGCAATTTTTCCATTTGTTTTGAACATAGCTGGAAATAGAACAGTAGAGAATATAAACCAGATGAGAACTGCAACGAACTCAACATCATCAGGAACATCAGGCTTAAATTCTGTTGCGCAAATCCCAAAAACTTCACAAAATAACACTGCTGAGATTACTAAGAACAGCTTGAACGATGAACTCAACAAACTAAGGCTCATACTCATATTCAAATTCATCACAGCGGTGATTGGAGTGGCTTCTCTAATTTGGATTGGGAAATCTTTCGTAGAGATGTTAATGACAAAAGAAGTAGCACAAGAACAGGCGGAAAGTGCCAACGCTCAGGGTGAGGCTACCGGATACAGAACACCGCACAGTTACGATGAGATATTAAAAATGAACGGTGCACAATTCGTGCACCATGCGTACCACTATATACGCCAGACATTTTATCCAACGCTCAATCACTTGACGCCGTATGAGCTGCTTGAAAAATTCCCTTCAAAAGAATTGAGGAACTTAACCGATGCATATGTCTTGGTTGAGTATGCCTTTAAAGTTAATGTCGAAGATGAAAATATAGAATCTCTTAAACTCAGCTTTTCACACTTTATAAAAGAAATGGAAGCATTGCTATTTGCAAGAGATGACAACAGAGAACAATTCATTTGATAAACTCATTCTTTGCTTATAACGGCAACCTTACTTAGTATACTTTCTATAATCTCCTCTTTCGTTTCCCTAAGAATTTTCGATTCTGTAGTTTGGATTATTCTGTGGACAAGTACGTACGGAGCAACGTTTTTAACATCGTCAGGCAAGACAAAGTCGCGGTTGTTCAAGTAAGCCCACGCCATGCTCATGTGCATCAATGCCAGACTGCCCCTTGGGCTCGCGCCGTATTTGAGTGATTCGTGATTTCTCGTAGCATCGACTATGCTGACTATGTATTCTTTCACCTCGTCGCTAACTCTTACGCTTCTTACTTTGCTTTTTTCCTGTGCAAACAACTCACCGTTACCAACAGGTTTGAGTTCTTCAATTGGATGTCTAACTTTTTGCGATTCCAGAACTTCCATTTCACTTTCTTTATCGGGATACCCAATGCTTATGCGTACCATGAACCTGTCAAGCTGAGCTTCTGGCAGAGGGAAAGTGCCTTCGTATTCTATTGGGTTCTGGGTTGCGATGACAAAGAAGTTGTTCGATAGTTTTCTGGTTACGCCGTCTACTGTGACTTGTCTTTCTGCCATCGCTTCAAGTAGTGCGGATTGTGTTCTTGGCGTAGCGCGGTTGATTTCATCGGCTAAGAGTATGTCTGTGAATATAGGTCCTTCTTTGAATGTGAATGTGTCGTTTTTCCTGTCGTAGATGGACAAGCCTGTTAGGTCTGTGGGCAACAAGTCGGGAGTAAACTGGACACGTTTGAAATCCAGTCCTAAGGATATCGCAAGTGCACGTGCGAGGATTGTTTTGCCTACGCCCGGGACGTCTTCCAACAAAACGTGCCCGCCAGCGTACATTGCGGCAAGTACGAGTCTAATCTTTTCGTCTTTTCCCTTTATTACTTTCTTGACGTTTTCTAAAACTTTTTCATGCAATTTTTCCATTATTTTCTTCCCCTGTCTCTTATGAAGTTTTCAATCGACCTGTCCCAAGTTCTTTCCCCTTCTTTTGTGAAGAAGCAACCCGGTATTTCGCCGAGGCTTCTGTGATAAGCCACACACTCGCAGCACTTTCCTCTTTTGTCGCACGATGTGTAGGTGCATGTACAATTCTTGAGGTTCCTTTCGAGTGATGGACAACCTGTCGGCATCGATATTCCCCCCATTCTTGTTTTCTTACTTTGTAACAATAGTTCATATATTATTATATCGAACCTTCTAAAAATTCCAAGTCTTCTTTATGTTCAGTTCTCTATCAACTAACACAAGCCTTGCCGGATATCCTTCTGCGATTCTTCCACCTTTCAAGTTTAAGTCTATGCACGTGTTGTATGAGCTTACCTTTGCAAGCTCTGTCAGGGAACATTTGGTAAATTTTGCGAAGTTCTTGAGTGCCTGAGAAAATCTCAAGGTGCTACCTGCAAGTGTGCCATCCATTAGTCTTGCAATTCCATCTTTTACTTCAACAGGCAAATCACCAAGGACATATTTTCCATCTTTCAATCCTGCAGCTGAGATGCTGTCTGTTACAAGCATTATCTTGTCAGCGCCTTTTATTTTGTAAACTAATGCAACAAAGTCTGGCGATGAATGTATCCCGTCTGCTATTATTTCAAGCGTGAAGTCAAAGTATAGACCTGCACCGGTAACACCCGGCTCCCTGTGGTGTAGTGGACTCAACGCGTTCGGAAAGTGTGTTATTCTCTTGAAACCTTTTAGAAAAGCCTCCTTTGCTTGGCTGAACGTTGCGTTTGTGTGACCTATGGAGATCCTTATTCCCCTATCTTCGCAACTTCTTGCGAACGATTCGAATGTATCGTATTCTGGGGCGACGGTTATCATACTGATTTTAGATAAGTCGATGTATTTTTCGAGTTCTGTGATGTCATGTGGTGGCTTTCTGATATAGCTTTGGTTGTGAGCTCCTTTCTTGTCTGGTGATATGAAAGGTCCTTCTATGTGTAATTTTAGGTCGTCGCATATCTGAATTTCTGAGAGTTTTTCAATGGGGCATGTCACTGTGGTCGGCTGGAAATACCAAACGCCTTCGAGCGCTTCATATTCTTTGAATTTTCCATAGTCTTCCAAAGAAGCGGTCATGGTATCGATGCCTTTGATACCATGTATGTGCGGGTCTACGAATGCAGGTAGAAGAATGTGTTCGTATGATGTCTTGTTCTCTTTTTCAATTTTCAGTATGATATCGTCAAACTCAACTGAACCTACGTATTCACCATCGACAGGATCGACGATGAGGACGTTCTCAATAACCATCCGGATCCCTTCTTTCAAGAGATTTCAGTTATCCAAAATCACTGACTTGCTCAATCCCTTCGGTTTATCTGGATTTAAGCCTTTGAGTATCGCTCTTTTGTATCCTAATAGCTGACCATAAAGAGTCAAGAATTGAACCTCAAACTCTGGTCTGTCTGTCATCGCGTTCAGTATATGCACACTGCCTCCTCGACTTACAATATCGTTAGCCAGGTCTGTCTCCAATTTGTGAGGTTCTCGATATTTAGAGAAAATTACTACGTGCGCGTGAGGTGATAGCAGTGCAATAGGTCCGTGCCTGTATTCGAGAGTTTCGTAAAATTCTGTATGGTCCAGAGACATCTCTTCAACTTTCAATGCACTCTCTTTTGCTACATAGTATCTTTCTTGGCATCCTAAGAAGACGAAATGAGATTTTTCTTTCAGCAATTCTTCGCTTAGGAGTGAATCATAGCTTTCTAGATATTCATCAGGTGATATTGGGTATCTCTCAATTCCGTTGAGAAATAATCTCAAAATCGCAGAAAAACTCGAAGTCATTACAACGGATTCTTCATGTGCAAAATCGAGTTCGTAATTCATATCACACAAGGCACTTAAAGGGCTATCCTTTTCACAAGTGATACCTATGCTTTCTATCTTACCTTTCAGCATTTCAGCAACCTTTAACGTCTCCGTTGTTGTTCCGGTGCGCGACAACAAGAAAGCTACATCGAACTTTCTCGCAATTTCATCAGCGGTATTTTCCAGCAACACTTCACCAGAACTCGCAGCCTCTGCAAAAATCCCTTGTTTTTTCAAAATTTCAGATAAGATTAGCCCGGCGTTATACGAACTTCCACAGCCGATGAAGATGTATTTCTTACTTTTTGAAAAGCTTGGTGGGGTCAAGTTATTAGCCATACCAATTAGATTGTTGACCCTTATGATTTCTTCGTAAGTTTTGTAACCGAAATCCATGTCTTAACCTCCTCTAATTTTAAAGTGGCAAAGCTAATTTGCCGAGAATTGATGTTTTCATTGCTCCAGTAACTACTTTTTCATGAGCCAAACCCCTTAGGAATAGCTCTCCCAAGAACGCAATTGCTGTTGCTTCTCTAAAGTCTATCAACCACTTGTCAGGAACAGTAATTTCATAGCCAAGGGTTTTTATATCCCAGAGCAGTGTTTTGTTGTATGCTCCTCCGCCAACAACTACAAGTTTCTGTGTATTTGGCAGGTGTTGTTTTAAATTAATTGCTATCATCTCTGCTGTAAAGCGCGTTACCGTTCTTAATAGATCTTCTTTAGATGTTGAAACGGGTGTTTTTAGAAATCCTTCGTTGTAAACTTCTCTTCCAGTTGTTTTAGGTGGCTTTTTGTGTATGTAGTCAGTATTTTTTTCAATCAAGTATTCCAACAGTTCATTATTTATCCTTCCTTGTGCTGAGAGTTTGCCATTATTGTCATATCGGATGTTGAAATGTTTTTGGCAAACTAAATCAATCAAGCAATTACCTGGTCCGGTATCAAATGCCACAAGATTGTTGTTATTGTCATATGCTGTAACATTGGAGATTCCACCTATATTCAATACAGCTGTTTGTTGGTCCGTTAGCAAGAAAACTGAATCTAAATATGCACTAATAGGTGCTCCTTGCCCGCCTAAAGCTACGTCCTTTTTTCTAAAATCGTAGATCACAGGTTTTCCAAGCTGTGTAGCCAAAACATCGGCTTCTCCTATTTGAAGTGTTGCCCCATGCTCTGGTAGGTGGTAAATAGTTTGTCCGTGGTATGCTACAAAATCATAATCCCAACCCAGCTGGTTAATCATTTGAGCGTGTATCTGTGCGAGTTCAAAGTTTAGAAGTGTTATATTTTCAACATTGGAAAGAGATTTATTGTATGAATCCACTATCTTTTTTTGAAGTTCTTCTTCATATGGAATCGTTAAAGCACTTTCTACACGAAAGTTTATAGCCTCGTAGTTGTATGTAAAAACAACATTGGCAATATCGAGACCATCTGCAGAAGTACCGGACATCAAACCGAGTACTTTATGCACAGGCTTGTTGATTGAGCTGAGGAACTCGTTCCAATCCCAGATTTTGATTAGCTTGTTCAATCTCTTCACCTCACTGAAAGATGCATACGCGTTAGCGTAGTAAACGAGAGAATATAACGTTATGTAGTAGAGTGCGGATTCTTTGGATTCTGTCGTCCCATCGATTGTAAAAGACTTTGTTGGTTAGGAAGATTACGTGGAGTCCTTCTTTGGTAATCCAGAGGCTTGTTCCGGTGAAGCCTGTGTGGCCGAACATGGTCTCGTTTCCAAAATCGCCTGTGCTACCACCCTTGACAGGTGCCATCCATCCTATGTGCCTTTTGAAACTCGGGTCAGCCGGGTCTTGAACCAAAGTTTGAGTGAAGAGTCTTACAACGTTCTTCGTTACGTATTCTCCACTGAGCAGTCTTTTAACAAACGTATGTATGTCTCTGACTGTGGAGAAGAGTCCGGCGTTTCCACTCACGCCACCGAGGTAGTACGCAAGTTCATCATCAGGTTCGCCTCTAAGCCTCTTGCCCTCTCTTTCACTCGTCGGTGCACAGCATTCTATATCCTTAGGTTTGAAACACGTATCTGGCAAATTAAGTAATTTACTTACATAGGAATCAAAACTTTCGTTGGTGATTTTCTCTACAATCGCCATTAGGGTTATGAAGTTCAAGCATGAATACTGCATCTTACCTTTGCACGTAGGCTGTATCCTGAGCACTTCTCTCTTTAGATCTTCACCCTTCAGTATACGCCATAAGTCGCTGTAAGGTTGCATTCCGGAAGTGTGTGTTAAGAGTTCGAATATCGTGATATTTGCTTTTTCACCTTCAACGTCTAAGAAATGCCCTACCTTGTCATAGAGGTTTAAATACCCTTCTTCAAATAATTTCATTATTCCAGTAGTCGTGGCGATGACTTTTGTTAGACTCGCCAAGTCATAGATTGTGTTCACATCGGTTGATTTAATTTCATCAACGGTGCCGTACGTCTTTTCATAGAGAGTCTCGTTCTCAGTTCCAACGAGCAGAACCGCACCTGGATAGATTTTACTTTCAATGCCTGATTGTATGATTCTATCGACGTTGCTCCAAAGATTAGCAGATGCCACTTCAAACACCTCTTTTTTCTGAGCTGCTCTTTTTATGTTCCCTGCGGAAAGTAGCAAGCCACTTTGTGGTCTTCTCCTAATAACTGTGGTTTTTCTGACTTACATATATCCTGTACGTATGGGCACCGCGGATGGAATGGACAACCTGACGGTGGGTTTATTGGACTTGGTGGTTCTCCTGTCAAAGTTACTTTGCTGAACTTTCTCTGCCTCGGATTCCAGCCCGGTACCGCTTGAACGAGAGATATTGTATAAGGATGCTGAGGATTCGTGAAGATTTCCTCCGCCTTACCCTCCTCAACCACACTGCCAAGGTACATGACGTATATTCTGTCGCTCAAGTACTGCACAACATCCAAGTTGTGCGATATGAATAGATAGCTCATCTTGTATTCGTCGCGGAGCTTAAAGAGTAGATTAATTATCTGGTTTTGAACTGACACGTCGAGTGCTGAAGTTGGTTCGTCACAGAGAATCAGCCTTGGTTTAAGTGCTATGGCACGAGCAATAGCTATTCTCTGCCTTTGACCACCTGAGAATTCATGTGGGTATCTCTCTAACATATCGGTGTTCAGACCGACTCTTTCTAAGAGTCCTTTTACGTAATCTTTCTCTTCGTTTTTGTTATCAAAGAATTTGTGCGCTCTAAGAGGTTCTGATATTATATCGTAAATGCTCATTCTCGGGTCGAGCGAATCGAACGGATTTTGGTATATCATCTGAACGTCTCTTCTGAACGTGCTGTGTATCCGCCCGAGCTTGTAAGTTATGTCGTGCTCACCATTCTTGTGAAATATTATCTTTCCATCTGTCGGCTCGTGTATTTTTACTATCAGCTTTGCAAGGGTTGTTTTACCGCAGCCTGATTCCCCCACAACGCCTACAACACTATTTTCTTCAATCGACATGGTTACATTTTCTAATGCTTTAACCCAACCTTGCACTTGTAGAAAGACTCCACCTCTTATTGGAAAGTACTTTCTAAGATTTATTACATCAATGATTTTCATCTAATTTCACCTCACAAGATCCATTAAACTTCGGCTCTTTCTTTGGTATAAAGATGGCAACTGACAAATTGTGAGTTCACACGTGTTATCTCTGGTTCGACATTTTTGCAAACGTCCATAGCGTGTTTACACCTCGGGTGGAACGGGCAACCTTGGGGAATCTTTGTTGAGCTTGGCACGAACCCGGGTATGTACGGTAATTCCTTGCCCTTCGCGGAAGATTTTATATTCGACTCAAGAAGTCCGCGCGTGTAAGGGTGGAGAGGTGATTCGAAAATGCTATACACACTGCCTTGCTCAACTATTTTGCCGGCATACATGACAATAACTCGGTCAGCAATCTCGGCAACAATTCCTAGGTCATGGGTTATGAATATCGTGGACATTTTAAATTCTTCTTTTAATTCACTCATCAGGTTTAGCACTTGAGCCTGAATTGTTACGTCGAGTGCTGTTGTTGGCTCGTCTGCGATGAGAATTTCTGGATTTGTTATCAGGGCTAAAGCTATCATTATTCGCTGTAGCATGCCACCGCTCATTTGGTGTGGATATTCATCATAGCGTCTTTCTGCATCTGGAATGTGAACCTTCTTAAGCATTGAAATTATGAGCTCTTTAGAGTCTTTTTTCTTTATACCGAGGTGTTTCTCAACAACCTCTGCTATCTGGTGTCCAATGGTGTAGAGAGGGTCAAATGATGACATTGGCTCTTGGAAGATCATAGTAATGTTTTTTCCACGAACTGAATTCACGACTTTCTGAGAATCTAGCGGCGTGGATTTGAACTTAATTTCCCCGGAAATTATTGCCGGTGGGGATTTCAATAATCCTATTATGGCCTGAGCTGTTACGCTCTTTCCACAGCCTGATTCACCTACTATGGCCAAGGTCTCCTGTCTTCCGAGAGCGAAGGATATTCCATTAACAGCTCTTACGATTCCTTCGGGTGTCTTGAAGTGTACTTTCAGGTCTATTACTTCGAGAATATTTTCAGAATTCTTGTTTTCGTGTACTGTCATAGGCGACATCCTCCTATACCTTTTCAACGGTCCTGTATGGGTCGATTGCGTCTCTTAAGCCATCACCCATGAAGTTGAAAGCCAAGACAGAAATCATAATGAATGCACCTGGAATTATAAGCCACGGGTGTACTGCAATCTCCGTGAGTGATTGAGCGTCTTTTAGCAATAATCCCCAGCTTGTCATTGGTTCTTTGATTCCAAGCCCAAGGAAGCTGATAGTGCTTTCACCTAGTATCATCCCGGGAATCGATAGAGTCGCGACGACTATTAAGTAGCTCGATAGGTTTGGTATGATGTGTCTTGTTATGATTTTGAAATCTTTAGCACCGCACACCTTTGCAGCGAGGACGAAATCCTTTTCTTTTAGGCTCAAGGTCATTCCACGTACGACCCGCGCAACTCCAGTCCAGCCAATGAACGAGAGAACGATTATTATTCCAATGTATACCCAAGTGCTTGGCCAGCTTGGAGGGAGGATAACTGATAGAGCAAGCCAGAGCGGAATGCGTGGGAATGACCTCAATATCTCAATAAACCTCTGGATAGCTATGTCTATCCAGCCACCGTAATATCCCGAAATCGCACCTATTATCGCTCCTATGACCAAACTAATGAACGTGCCAAGTAGACAAGCTGTCAGAGAAACTTTCGAGCCGACGAGTGTTCTTGAGAAAACATCTCTTCCAAACCTATCCGCACCGAATAAGAGTATCATTGCCTCCTGAGGGTCTGCCTCAAGTCCGAAAAGATGCAACTGACTCTTAATTCCGAAGAATGAATATTCTTCGCCTTTTACGAACAGTCTTATCTTGTAGATCTGAGACTTGTCCTCTTGGTAGTTGAGCAGAAAGGTTATTGGGTCTCGTTCTTTCTTCAAACCGTACACAAATGGACCTACGAACTTCCCCTCGTGGAAGAGATGGATCTTCGTTGGTGGAGCGTAAGAAAACTTTGAATGAGTCGTCTTGTAGCTGTATGGGGCTATAAAATCGCTGAAAATCATCAAAATATACAAAAAGACGACTATCCAAAAACCGAAAACGCCGAGTTTGTGTTTTTTAAATTGTCTGATTACTCTCTTAGAAATCATCGTTTCCACCCCTTAAGCAACCCTGATTCTTGGATCCACAAGGGCTAATGTTATATCAGCGAGTAAATTGCCTATCTGTGTTATCAGAGCGATGAACATGAGAAATGACATAACTAAATATTGGTCATGATTGAGTAGGGCATTGTAAAAGAACGGTCCTATCGTTGGCAAGTTTAAGACAATAGATGCGAGGATTGTTCCGCTAAAGACATTCGGAAGTTCCATTCCTGCAATGCTTACAAGCGGGTTTAGTGCATTCTTTACCGCATGTCTTCTTACAGTTCTTTCATCCAGTCCCCTCGCTCTGAGTGCGTTTACGAATGGTGAGCCAACAGTATCGAGCAGATTTGCACGCATTACACGATACAAACCTCCGACGCCACTAACACCGATTACTATAAGTGGTATCCACAGATGTTTTAAAAGGTCAATGAATTTAGCCACTGACCACGGTGTGCCTATGAATTCTGGCGAAAATAGTCCACCTATGTAGGTATATCTTGCGTTGAGTGCGAAAAACATTAAGAGCAGTGCCAAGAAGAATTCTGGAATAGATATACCAACAAAGGCGATAACGGCAAAAGTGTAATCCCAAAAGCTGTAAGGATGGAAGGCCGAAAAAATTCCAAGAGGAATAGCTATAACCCATTGGAGAAGTATGGTCATTAAGGAAATTCCAACTGTCCAGCCCATTCTTTCCCATATCAAATCAAAGACAGGCCTCTGGTAAGAAAAGCTGTAACCGAAATCCAGCTTCGTTACGATATTCTTAACCCACAGCATGTATCGATAGTAAGCGGGCTTGTCAAGACCAAGCTCCTGGCGTAATGCTTCAATCTGTTCAGGAGAGATTCTCGGATTGTCAAGGTACTGAGAAAGGAAATCACCCGGTTGAAGCTCGGTTATTATAAAACATATTATCGAAATAATTACCATCATTGGAATCATTATGAGTACCCTTCGAATAATGAAGCTTGTCAAATTGCTCATCCAATTCCCTCCAATGTACAGCTTCTTAAAAAACGAGGGGAGCGAAGCTCCCTCTCTTTTGGTTAACTTCGCATATTGTGGATCCTTTATTTTCTAAATGTTGTCCATACGGTGAATGTTGGTAATCCTTCCTTCGATTGGACAACATTTCCTATACTCTTGTGACAGCCAAAGAAGTTCATCTGCCTTGCTACGAAAATTACTGGTAAGTACTTGTAATACAGTTCCTGCCACTCATCGTATAGAGTTTTTCGCTTTTTTTGATTCATTTCGATCTGTGCTTTTTCAAATATGTCCCAAATTCGTTTCTCCCAATCAAACATTTCAGAGAATACAGGTGATGGAGGATTCGTATTCTTATCCATTGTTGAATAGTGCCAGTAGTACAGCTGCTGACCTGGTTGCCATATTGCTTTCCTAAGCTGTGGGTCTGGTTGGTTACCGAATGCGCGGATACCACATTCGAAGTTACCTGCGCCGAACATTTGTCCAACGACTGACGAATCAAGTATTTGGAGATTTGTTTTAACGCCTATTTTCTTAAGTTCCTCACTGAATACATAAGCAATTTGTTGGTAATCTTTTGGTTGGTTTTGAACAAGTATTGTGAATTCAAACGTTGTGCCGTCGGGGAAGTCTCTTAAGCCGTCCTTGTTTTTATCAACTAACCCGAGTGAATCAAGAATGCTCGCGGCTTTCTTCAAATCAAACGACCTCATCAACTGCTCAACCTTTGGATTGTAGAACGCTTTATTCGTCGGTAGTACAAGACCACCACCAGGAATTGCGAGGCCATTGTAGATTTCTTCAATTATCCTTTCTCTGTTTAAAGCATATTCCATAGCTTCTCTGAATTCAGTTTTCCTGAACAACTCTCTTAGCTTTGGATTAGCGACATCAAAGTTGAAAGCTATGTGGACTGGGCTTGGAGTAGAGCCTATTGGTTTGGAAGCAAATAGTAGATATGGGGCATTCCCAGCAACTTCGATTTGCTTTAGTCTTGGATAATCTGATGCCGAAACAGCAGTGTAATCTATTTCACCAGCAATAAATTTAGCTAATCTTATCTCTGCGTCCTTTATGATTAGATATTCCAGCTTATCGAAGTAGGGAAGCTGGTTGCCGTATTTATCTTTTTTCCAGAAATAAGGGTTCTTCTCAAGGACGATTTTCTGGTCAACTATAACTTGTGAAAGTTTATATGGTCCATTGACTACGATCTCAGAAGGAGGGGTATTTGTTAGCCAGAGTTTATTAACAGATGCTAAGTCGTTCTTATCAATAAGGGGTTCGAGCTTGTGTTTTGGATATATGTACACGGCGGTTAAGACTGTTAAGAATGCGCCATATGGTGATGGTAAGTCTGCTCTTACAACCTTGTTGTTAATCTTCGTCCATGTGACGGGTTTATTCACGCCCTTTTCATCTGGTATCGTGAACCTGTCGACCGAATTACCGCGAGCATATTTGTTCATGACAAAGTATTGCATCGTAAATATCACGTCATCTGCCGTTATCGGTTTGCCATCAGACCAGTATGCATCTCTTATGTAAAACCATACTTGCTTTCCATCACTTGAGACAGTCCATGATTTTGCAATTGCAGGTCTAATCTCGTTTGTTATAGGATGGTATTCAACGAGTGGGGACATAAGTGGTCCCATGATAACACTGTACGCCGATGAATCAAGCGAACCGTAGAGCAGGAATGATTCAGGTGTTGAAGGCAATGCTAATCTTAAAGTACCACCGAGTTTCGGCTGAGCAGAATTTGTTAACATTGCGTCTTCTATGAAGAAATCCGTTGCCGTGAAAACCACCGCTATCAGAATCCACAGAACAAAGAGAACCCTTTTCATGCCCCTTCACCTCCAAAGTGAGATAGTCAAACTTATTATATTCCCTATCCCACTTTTCTCAAAATAAAGAAAAATTGAGAGAAGAGGAGCTTATGAACAATAATTGACCTTATTTTTTGATTTCTTATGTTATGTCAAAAAAGCAAGAAATTGTTAAAAGATATAAATGTTATATCATTAAGATATACGTCTGAAACTCTGCCAATCACTTCTTTGGCCTTGATTTAGATTTGACCTGAAATCGTAATGTCATACCTTTGAATACGTTTTATGCTTTAGAAAGATTTAATTTTACATATATGAGTGTAGTAGTAAGTAGTAATAGGTAAGGTATGCACGCTTTTTACGGTTGATGTTATTTCCGATCTGAAGGAATGGTTCTTTGGAGCGCACTGCGTCGATAGTACGAATAGTCAAGTTTGTTTTGCAATCAAACAGTCTCAGATATTGTCCATGCTTCTTGAGATAAAACTGGGGTGAAATAACTAGTGTAGATGGTAAGCCAGTAGACACTGTAGTTTATTTTTAGACATCTGTGGATTCATGTTAAATTCGAAAGAAGTATGAAGTGAGTAGAACGGCAATTTCCGAAGTTCAGCCGCACCTTATCTGAAATCAGACAAACAGCACTTTAAGTGCCGAAAGAGATGAATCCTTCTGGTTGAAGTTCTTTAAAGGATTTTGGGTAGTGGAAAAGAAATTGTTCAATTCTTGCGATATGGAATCACCTTGGTTCAGATGGAAAATCACGATGTCACGCGAAGAGTTTGAACAGAGTATCAGTAAGAGACTTCCTGCCAGAGAAAAAGCAGACCAAATATTGAAAGTGGATGCGGTGAGAACAGTTGAAGGTAAAGTTATACATGTTAACGAGCTCAACTCTCAATGGTGAACATAAAGATTTAATCGCCATTTGAAGAGGTAAGAGTGGCTTAGTCATAACCTTGCGGATCATAGCAGAGAACGGTGTGTACGATGTTGATAAAGAGTACAACATACGTTTCGTTAGAAGGCTGACTAAATCGATAACAGGCTTTTCAAGAGACATTCTTCTCGAAAGCAACGCTTTGACAATTGTAAACGACTATTCAGTTGTGCCGAGTGGTTACTTCGAGCTTCTCGTTGAAAGAAGAGACAATAGAATACCTCAGGTTACATTCTACGGGGTGGCAATGACCACGATGTTGGTATGAGTCAGTATGGTGCTAATAACCTGGCAAGAAGGGGAAGAGATTATCAAGAGACTCTTAGTGCATTGTAAGAAGAGGAAACTGTGAAAATGGATTAATTCAATCAGGAGGACAATGAAGATGGTAAGGAATGGAATCGATGTGCTTGATTATCAGTCTCTCAAAAATTACAGAATAGGCTTGGTCAGTAATTATTCTTCAGTTAATTCTAAGGGTGAACTGCTTACAGACATACTTCTAAGTAAGGGATTAACTCTTAGAAAACTCTTTATACCAGAGCACGGACTTTATCTAGCAGCAGACGGAATGGAGATATCTGATTTTTTTCACCCTAAGTTAGGAATTCCAGTTATAAGCGTTTACGGAACTAGAGATGAAGTCTCTTGTGAGATGCTCGAAGATGTCGATTTGATAATGTACGACATTCAAGACGTGGGTCTTAGATATTACACCTTCATCTACGCTTTAGCCAATATGATGAAAGCTGCAGCAAAGTGCGGCGTAAAATTTCTCATCTTAGACAGGTTTAACTTGCTTGGAAGAAAGGTCTTTGGCCCAAGAATGCCAGAGGGTATTAATTCAATAATCGGCGGTTATGAACTTCCTGTACAGTATGGCCTGACAACGGGTGAACTCGCATTGTATTACAAGAAATACCTTAAGCTCGATATAGATTTGGAGATTGTACGGTGCGAAAATTGGAACGGGGAGGCGTTTCCAGAAACAGGAATTTTTTGGAACGTTCCTTCCCCTAATCTTCCAACGTTTTCATCACTATTGTGCTACGCAGGCATATGCTTTTTCGAAGCAACTAATTTGAGCGTTGGAAGGGGCACTACAAAGCCTTTCGAATTCTTAGGTGCACCCTGGGTTGATGAAAATGACATGTACGAGTATCTCAAGCATAGATTTCCGAATCTTTTCTGCCGGAAACGGCAGTTTATACCTCAGTATAGGGAATACGCACAAAATGTATGTAACGGCGTTGAATTTTTCCCAAAGCAGGATGATAACTTCTTTGAAATCGCGGTTGCATTGTTTGAGTATTTTGAAAAATATGAAGAGTTTAAAGTTGATTATCAAAGGTTGGAAGTTTTCACAGGTGTGAGGGAATTCATGAAAAATAAAGAAAAATTCTTGAGTTTTGACCTTTGTTCATACCTCGAGTATGTGGAGGATCTACTCTTGTACAATTAAAACCGGAATCTTAGGAGGGGATTTAGTGAGAAGGATAAACGAGGAAAGTATCGGAAAACTATTTATGATTGGCATTTACGGTACGGAGCTAACAAAAGAGACGAGAGATGTTCTTGCACACATAAGACCTGGGTCTGTCATTCTTTTCTCTCGCAATATAGTAGGTCCAGAGCAAGTTAGGAAACTGATAGATGATATATCCAACTTCCTTGGTTACAAACCTATCATCGCTGTTGACCAAGAAGGCGGGAATGTTGTGAGGCTGAAAGATGGATTCAACACCCTCCCAAGTCCAATGGCTTGTGCTGCAAGCCGCGATGTAGAGCTCTTCAAGAAGGCAGTCTACTTAACATCCTTGGAGATGAGAGCAGTCGGTGTGGATTGGAATTTGGCCCCTGTTGTAGATATAAACGTTAATCCGTTGAATCCAGTAATCGGAATACGCTCTTTTGGCGACGAGCCAGAAATTGTAACTAAGTTTTCGAACGCTTTCGTGGAAGCGTCGGAAGAGGCAGGAGTTGCGACGTGCTTAAAACACTTCCCCGGTTTGGGAAGCGTTTCAATCGATCCGCACTTTGACCTGCCAGTCATAAACAAGACAATTGATGAACTACTCAATTTTGATTTGGTACCTTTCAAAAATGTGAAATGCAATGCATGGATGCCGTCTCATGTGTACTTTCCAAGAATTCAAAAAGATGGTCTGCCAGCCTCTCTATCTTCAGAAATAGTAGATATAGCCAGAATTAGACTTGGTTTCGACGGTGTTATAATAGTTGATGATTTACTTATGGGAGGTACTGGCAAATTTACAATAGAAGAAAAAACGTTGAAAGCATTCAACGCGGGGAACGATATCTTGACTATCTGCCACGAACCGGAAAAACAAATAAGAGCATTCGACAATTTCTGTGAATACGTTAACCAAAATACTGACCTGAAAAGGCGAATCATAGAAAGTTTAGATCGTATAGAAAATTCATTCAGCAAGGTTAAGTCTCACGCTCTTTTTGAACACATAGATAATGGACGTTTTGTTAGAGAAGCAAAGGGAACGATAGATGAGCTCGTTAGAAAATCCATCACCATTGTAAATCTGCGCGATTATTCATTGCCTCTCGAAGAGGTAGACATGGTATTAACAATGCTTGGTGTTCCTGGTTCTCCAGTTGTGGATCAATCTCTGCCAGTTCCTCAGATAACGCAAGAACTTTCAAGACTATTCAACGCTTATTTTGAGATTATCTCTGATACGAAATTGCCAGAAATAGAGAAAGTTAAGGGTAAAAAAATCCTCTTATTCACTTTCGATATGTACAGAAGCAAGTCACTCGTTAATTTCATAAAAGAGCTCGACTCATATTCCAAACTGCTACTTATCGCTCTTAAAAATCCATATGATGCTTTTTATTCGAGAAACTCTATTGTCCTTTACGGTTCATCGGCGACACATCAGAGAATATTGCTTGACGTACTTTTAGGAAAAGTACATGCCGAAGGTAAACTACCAGTCAAACCATTGGAGGTGGTGTAATGAAAAAAGATGATTTCAAAGAAGAGAAGACAATGTTCGAAGGACTCGAAACAGAGAGAGTCAATCCTGTCTCGCAGGAAATAGACAGGTTAGACGTAATGAGCATTTTGCGAATAGTAAATGATGAGGATAAAAAGGTTGCAAATGCTGTTGAAAAAGTTATTAACAAAATCGCCATGGTGATTGATTATTGCATTGAAGCGATAAAGAGTGGCGGCAGGGTTATATATGCCGGAGCAGGTACGAGCGGGAGAATAGGTTTTATCGATGCGGTTGAAGTTGTACCAACGTTTGGGGTACCTGAAGGTGTTTTTGTACCTTTAATAGCTGGAGGAGAAGAAGCACTCAGAAGGTCTGTTGAAGCAGTTGAAGATAACTTCGAACTTGGACGTGAAGACGCAAGAAGGATAGAGATAAACAGCAACGATATGGTTATAGGCATAACCGCAAGTGGTAGGACCCCTTATGTTGCGGGTGTTTTGGACTACGCCCGGGAAAACGGTGCACGTACAGCATTGATTTGCAATGTCAATAAACCAGCACTTTCTGGGTTTGCCGATATTGTTATCTCCATAGAAACTGGACCTGAAGTTATATCTGGAAGCACGAGGATGAAAGCAGGTACATCACAGAAGATGGTCTTAAATATGATAAGCACTACAACAATGATTAAATTGGGAAAAGTATACAAGAACTACATGGTTGATGTGTTAGTGCTTAATGAAAAACTGCGTGAGCGAGCAATAAGAATCATAATGAAAACAACAAGTACTGACTACAAAACGGCTTCAGAATTCCTTGCGAAAGCTAACAACTCACCAAAGATAGCAATCCTCATGATACTAACCGGCAAGAGTAAAGAGGAGTGTCAACAGCTATTTGGAAAATACACAAGTATATCTGACGTGCTATTACATCTGTTAGACAAGAAAAATGAGTGCTGAAGGGGTGGTTGATAAATGGACAAAAATGTTATTCCATTATACTATCGCATATACAACGAACTTCGTAACAGGATACTAAGTGGATATTACAAAGATGGAAAACTTCCACCCGAAATGGAACTCTGTGCCGAATTTGATGCGAGTAGAATAACAATAAGAAATGCCCTAGAACAGCTGAGAAGAGAAGGACTAATATCGCGTTCTAAAGGACTTGGGACTTTCATCAAGAAGTTCGAAAGTGAAGAGCAGTTGACAAAGTTAACCGGTTTTACTGATGAAATGAAAGGTCGAAAAGTAACATCTAAGGTGCTTGAGAATCGTCTTGTCAATATTCCGGCAGAAGCGCAAGAATGCTTTGGCTTAGCATCGGGAACACTTGTTGTGTTGTTAAAGAGAATTCGTTACATTGACGAAAAGCCCATTGCTATTGAATCAGCTTATCTCAATCCATCTGTTGATTTGAGGTTGTTGAACGTTCTTCACAAGGACATGGAGAAGGAATCCCTTTACCACTTCATCCAAAACGAACTGTCCATCAACCTGGCATATGCAGAAGAAATTTTGGAAGTTACTAAACTCTCTAAAGACGAGGCTAATTTACTTGGCGTAAAACCAGGTGAATGTGCGATACTCAGAAAAAGGTTTACTTATACTGATACACAAAAATGTATCGAGTACGTTCTCTCAATTTACCGCGGTGACGAATACAAATTCAAAGTTGTAAGAAAGTGAGGAAAGCGGATGATTGCTCTTGGCATAGACGGCGGTGGAACGTCTACAAAGGTTTGCTTAGCTATTCCAGATAGAAAGGTTGTGATATTGGAGTTCTCGATACCATGTGGAATCAACCTTACTTCCACGCCGTCTGATATTCAGCTGGAAATTCTAAACAAAATACGAGATGAGATAAATAGGAGAACCTCAGGATTAGAGTTTTTTGATAGTGTAATAATCTCAATCTCTGGTGGTGGTTCGTCTTCGAGAAGACTCAACTTCAAAAATCTCGTTTCTACTGTTTTTAGAGCGGGAAAGATAATTGTGCTTTCAGACATCGAAGTGTTAAAGGAAATAGTTTTGAAAGGCAGAACTGGTATATTGGTGATATGCGGCACTGGGAGCATAGCCATCTCTCACACAGGAAAAAGAGTGGGTGGTTGGGGACACCTGTTTGGAGATGAAGCAAGTGCGTTTTCGATTTCTTTGGAAATATTCAGAAGATTTTTTGAATATATAGATGGAGTTGAAGAATACGACGAGATTTTTGATGTGCTCTTAAACTTTTACAAAGTCACTAGCGTATTTGACTTGACTACTATCCAGCTCGAAAGTGATTTCAAAAGAAAGATAGCGTCCTTTACCGAACATGCACCGCTAACGCCTCTTGTTAGGAAAATTATAGATGAACAGCTAACTAAACTCACGCAGAAAATTTCCTACCTCGCATCCACAGAGAATGTGTCCGATATATACTATTTCGGTGGAACGTTTAAGAACGAATACTTCACTCAAGTGTTTTGCAAAAAACTCCACCGTTTCAACCTCCATTATTCTGACATAAAACCGCACGTTGAACTTGCACTTGATGCGCCTCATTTTTTGGAAGCAAGCAAAAACAATACGTGACGAAATGGTAAAACAATCAATCCCGAACTGGTAAGTGATAACATTTATTAGCAAGAATTGGCATTTGCATGTGGTTTGCAATTGCCTAGCGACGCATACTTAACTCTCAAGACAAATTTAAACAGCTCATGGATTTCAACCACGAGCTGTTTATGGTTTAGATTTATAATTTCAGTGGCATGAATGCACTTAATACAGTACACATCTTATTTTTCTACCGTTCACTTGTCGTAGTTCCACGGGGTTTTTGCACTCTAGTTTTGAAAATTTGCACCTTGGTTCGAATGGGCAACCTGGTGGTGGGGTAATAAGGCTTGGCGGCTCTCCTATATCAACCATTTTTGTCGTATTTGCCTTTTCCGGGTCAGGTGCCGCTTCTTTGAGGAGCATTGTGTATGGATGCATTGGTTTGTTCACTATATCCTTTGCATTTCCCTCTTCAACAACTAAACCTGCGTACATGACAGCTATTCTATCTGAAACGTACTTGGCAGCTGCCAGGTCGTGTGTTACATGAATAAATGAAATGTGAAATTCTTCTTTTAGTTTAATCATAAGGTTTAATATGCCAGATTTGATTGAAACATCAAGCATTGAAGTTGGTTCGTCCGCTAATATTATCCTTGGCTTGGTTATGATCGCTCGAGCAAATACTACTCTCTGTCTTTGACCGCCGGACAGCTCGTGTGGAAACTTTTCTAAGTAATTGTCAACAGGTGTGAGCTCCACTTCGGTCAGGACGTTTTCCAGGGTCTGGCTTTTGTCTGGAATTTTGTGAATTTTCAGTGGCCTTTCTAATATGTGCGATAGTCTCTTAGTTGGATTTAGTGAAGCGAACGGGTCTTGGAAGACCATCTGAACCTGCCTTCTAAATTCAAGTTCTTCCCTCCGATTCATTTTACTTGGAACCTGTTTTCCGAATAATTCAATACTTCCTGACGTTGGTTCGTATATTCTTGCAAGAACTCTCAAAAACGTTGTTTTGCCACAACCGCTTTCTCCAACAACTGATACTATTTCATTTTCGTAGAGTTCTAAATCTATTCCACGTAAAGCTTTTAGGGTGAACATTTTGAATCCTTTTCTGATTAAGAATTCTTTGGTTAGGTTCTTTACAATCAGTATAGATGACATGAGACCCACCTACCATTTTCTCCATCTTCCAGCAATCTCAGTCCTGGCTTTTCGATTTCACATCTATCGAAAGCATAGGGGCACCTTTCTCTAAACGGACAGCCCTTTATCTGTAGGGAAAGGTCTATGGGTCTTCCCGGAATGCCCTTGTATGATTCGAGGTCTTTTGAAATACTCGGAAGAGCCTCAACAAGACCCTTAGTGTACGGATGAAATGGCTTGGAGTATACTGATTTTGCAGCCCCTGTTTCTACAAGCTCACCTGCGTACATTATAGATATTCTATTCGCCAGTTCAAAAAGCAAAGATATGTCGTGGGTTATAAATATTGTTGAGAACTTTTCTGTCTTTCTTAGTTCTTCGATTTGTTGCAAAATCGACCTCTGTACAACAACGTCTAAAGCTGTTGTTGGTTCGTCCATTATTATTACGTCAGGTGATAACAGAAGTGCCATAGCGATAACTACCCTTTGTCGCATACCACCAGACAATTGATGTGGATAGCTCTCCATTCTTTCGATAGGTATACCAACTAACTGTAATTTTTCTCTCACCAGATTGTATGAATCTTGCTTTGAATATCCGTGGTTTTTTATTAATGCGTCAGCCATCTGGTCCTTTATTTTCAAAACTGGGTTAAGGGAATTCATAGAACTTTGTGTAACCAGCGAGAATTTTTTCCAACGTTGTTTTCTTAGCTCAAATTCAGATAAACTAAGTATATCTGTACTATCTATAATGACCTTTCCTGAGATTATTTTTCCGGGTTTTCTCAGTAACTTAAGAGCAGCAAGGACAAGTGTCGATTTTCCACAGCCCGATTCACCTGCGATACCATGGAACTCACCTTTTTCTACTTTTAGAGAGACATTCCTTACAGCGTGTACAAATTTATTTCTGAATTCATATCCTGCATTAAGATCAACTATCTCGAACACAGTATCACCCCAGTTTTAGCACCTATTTAGAGCGTAGCCTTGGATTAGTTATTTCATCAATAGAAAAGCTTATCAACGCAAATGCCGTTCCAAGTAATACAATGCACAAACCCGGCGCAAGTACCCAGTACCACATGCCATTTAGAAGTGCATTTGCATTCTGTGCCCAATAAAGCATTGTACCCCAAGTGATTTTGCTTACGTCACTCAAACCGAGGAATGAGAGTGAAGCTTCACCTATTATTGCATAAAGGACTGAGTTGAAGAATATCGACGCAATTAGAGATAGCATATTTGGCAACAGCTCTACGAAAATTATATATAGATTGCTTTCCCCAATAACCTTTGAAGCAACTGTAAATTCTCTGTTTTTTAAAGAAAGCATTTGAGATCTGATTATTCTTGATCCAGATCCCCAGCTTGTAAACGCTATTACTAAAATCACCATAAGTGGACCTCGTACCCTCATGTATGAGCTAATAACTATCATCAACGGCAAGCCTGGAATAACGAGGAATATGTCAGTAATGGTTGAGAGAATTCTATCAACAATACCACCATAGTATCCTGAAATCATGCCTACAGCGGTAGCAATTAACGTCATCATTAAGCCGGTGGAGATTCCTATCGTCAGTGATAGTCTTGAACCATAGAATACTTGCGAAAGAATATCACGCCCGAGTCTGTCCGTTCCTAACCAGTGTTCGCTTGACGGAGACTGATAGGGTAAACCTACCGTGCGAGTAGGTTCATATTTAGAAAGTAGCGGTGCAAGAATGGCCATCAGGATGAACATTAAGATTATTGCCAAACCGATTTTCCACTTCACATGAATTACCCCCTAACGCGTGGATCCAAGAAGGCGTATAGAAAGTCCATAATAAGATTCGCTAAAAGAACAGAAACAGATACAAAGAAAAATATGGCTTGTATTAGCGGGAAATCTTGACTTAGCACTGCTCTGTAAAGTTGATATCCAACACCAGGATATGAGTATACTATCTCTGTCAACAAAGCTCCACTTACTACAAATCCAAGTGATATACCAAATGCTGTAATACTTGGCAGGAGTGCATTACGAGCAGCATAGTTTAGCATTATGTACTTTTCATCAAGCCCTTTCGCTTCTGCCAGGGTTATGTAATCTTCGGACAATATTGAGACCATGTTATTTCTCATTGTCAGTATCCAACTCCCTAATGAAGCAACAATTAGAGTTATCGACGGTAATATGGCATGGTATATTACACTTAGAGCAAATTTAAAACCGGTTAATACTTCTTTTGTTGAGTACGCATTTGAAAGCGGGAACCAACCAAACCTGTAACCAAAAACATACAAAAAGAGCATTGCAAGCCAAAAGTATGGGATAGCTCTTAACGAAAGTGAGAATATTAGCAGACCAGTACCTGAAGATTTGTCCCGGTTCCAACCGGCGTATACTCCAAGAAATGTTCCCAGTATGAAGCTTAAGACTGTGGAAACACCAACAAGACCTAAAGTCCAAGGTATGGAATCCTTTAAGACCTCAGAAACTGGAACTGGGTAATGTAAGTATGAAACACCAAATTTTCCAGTAAATGTATTGATTAAATATTCGAAATACTGTGAAACCAAGTTCTTGTCTTTCTCTACTCCAAGTGCAATCCTCATTGCCTCTATGGCTCTCTCATCTACGTTCGGGCCAAACCTTGATAGAATCCTCTCGGCAGGATCACCGGGCATTAACCTCGGTAGTATAAAGTTAAGCGTCAGTGCGAAAAATAACGTTATAACAAAAAACATCAATCTGTTGGCTACGTATTTCAAACTTCTCACCGCCTTTGAACCCTTTCAGCAAATTTGTAATCGGAGTATTAAAAAAGGCAACGCACATTCTCAATGTAATTTATACATTCGCTATTTTGTATATAGGTAAGAAATTGTGCGTTGCCACTCAAAAAATCCTGTTTTACTTAAAATCAACTCATTTGACTGGTTCCAAATTCATCACAAGATAAATCTTATCCATTCCAGTGATCCTTGGCTCAACGTATGGGTTCTTGGCGTTGGGCCAGCCTGTAAAGTTCTTTGTCGAGTAGATGAACCATACTGGGTTGTAGTATAGCGGTATGGCGGGCATGTTTTCAAGCATTATTCTTTGTAACCTTGACATGATGACCTTCCTTGTGTTAACATCCGCAGTCTCTTTTATCTTTGCGAGCAGTTCATCTGTAGTTTTGTCTATCCAACCGCCCCTGTTACTACCTACGTAAGCATTAGCGGAACCAAGATGGTTATCATAGAAATTGTAAGGTGTCGCACCATAATTTGACCAGCTCAGAACAACGTCGAAGTTCTTATTTCTAATTCTTTGCAGATATTCTCCATAATCGATAGGTGTGACTTTCAGTTCGACACCATAGTTCATCATTTGCTGGGATAGCAATTCACATACAGCTATCCAGTCTGTCCAACCCGCAGGAACGAGTAATTCATATGAAAGTTTTATATTTCCTTTCGCAAGTATTCCATCTCTACCCTTTTTGAAGCCAGCTTGTGCAAAAAGTCGTTCGGCGGTTTTTGGGTCATACTTCCACCACAAGTTCTTCAGGTCTTCACTAATTAAATATTCGTAACCGGATTTGATAAGGACAGGATTCACGGGTGCTGCGTAGCCTGTCATACCTATCTTAATTAGCATATCTCTGTCTACAGCATACGCGAATGCCTTTCTAAGTGTAACGTTGTTAAACGGCTCTTTAGCCAAGTTAAAGAAGAGGAATACGGGGTTACCTTCTGCAAACCAGTAATTTAAGTTCTTGTTTTGTTGGACAAGTTTTTCAATCTGTGGATAGTTAATTCCTGCCCAATCAAGCTCACCATTTGCCACCGCAAGTTGAGCGCTTTCATTACCGCTATATGCCGGGATTCGTATTGAATCTACCTTTATTTTCGAGGCATTCCAGTAATTTGGATTCTTTTTAAGTGTTACAACCTGTGTTGAAAAATTGTCAAGTAAGTACGCCCCTGTACCTATTGGTTCTTCATTCGTAAATTTCGATGGATCTTCAACCTTACCCCAAATATGTTTCGGAACGATGTAAACACCCGCTAAACTATATAAAAGCAAAGTGTTCACAACATTCATCTTAACCTTAACTGTATAATTGTCAACTTTTACTACATCTACAACTCCACTTTTCCATATTCCAACAGTGTCCAAAGCTGGGAATTTTTTCAGAATTTCAAAAGTAAAGATAACATCATCGGCTGTGAACGCTGTTCCATCTGACCACTTTACGTTGTTTCTCAGCTTGAATGTTATTTCCTTATACCCGGCACCCCATTTGTACTCTGAAGCTAACCATGGAATGAATTGTCCAGTCTTTGTATTAGCATAAATGAGAGTCTCATAAATGAAACCGGCTGCAACGTAACCAGTCGCGCCAGAGAAGTATGGGTTGAAATTTCTCTGGTAGGGACCCGTTACTGAAATCACTATCGACAATTCGTTCGCTACCGATAAGACCGATGCAATAACGAAAAACATGAGTACTACTTTCAAAAGATACCTCTTCATACCTCTCACCTCCACCTTCGGAATATACTTCGCGTATATTTGTTATAACATTCTATCATATAAACGATTCAAAAAAAACGTAAGGTAAACACAAAAATCTGGGAAAAAGTAGAATTAACTACAGAAATATACATTTTATGAACAGTTTCTAAGTAATTCGCAATAAAAGAATCTATTTACATATAAGATCTATCGCTGACAAATCTAAAACCAGAAAACTCAACAGCTTTTTCTAACTTTTCTCACCATTTCTTTTCCGCAAGTTCTTGCTTCAACAAACTACTTAGTGAGAAATTACAGGCAAAGCGATTTCTATTCATAGTTTCTGAATGCATAAAGGATATGATAACTTATTCCACTGTCAACAATTTGCTATACGTGAAGTATGTATGACAAGTGTTGTACTAAGTAGGAAATTGAACTTACAATGATAATCGAATTCTAACAAAGGGATTTTCGCCTATTCATATACGCGAAGTAACGCAAATACTGAGCAGATTTCCTTGAATTAAATCAACATGTCTTGTCATTCTAATGTTTTCAAATAGCATGATCCCTCCAATAGTCAGCAAATTCATGCACAACAAGAAAGAACTCCTTATCATGGAGCAGCGATGTGAGAAGTTTGCATTGTTTAATCTACGATCTGTTGTAAAATAAGAGTGGAAAAGTAATTTTTTGAAATTACTTGTATATACAAGTATATACAAGTTAAACGCAAATATCAGGACTATTTTGCCACTTTTGAGATTTCCGTTTTGTATACCACGGGTATAGAATTTCAGTAGGTGCGAAGAGAAACGTGCCCATCATGCTGAAGAAGGAGGGGACTGTATGAGTTTTAAACGATTGTTCGGAAGTTTGGTTGTTCTGTTTCTCGTCTGTACGGTAGCGTTTGCTGCTGTAGAAATTACTTTCTGGCATGGTTTGGCCAGAGATCCTGACAAGAGTAGTATTGACAAAATCATCGCAGCATTTGAGAAAGAGAATCCAGGGATAAAGGTTAAAGTTGTTATAGTCCCTGCAGCCGAAACAGATTCAACGAAGTTGCTTACAGCGGTTGCTGCCGGTACCGGTCCAGATTTGGTTTACATCGACCGCTTTACAGTTCCTCAGAGGGCAGCATACGATGTGCTTGAGCCAATTGATAACTACCTGAAGCAACTCGGAGTGAATGTAGCAGATTTCTTAAAGCAGTTCTATCCATTTGCTGTTGAAGAGTGTATGTTTAATGGTAAGTACTACGCACTTCCATTTGATACTGATGTTAGGGTTATGCTTTACAATAAGAAGTTACTTAAAGCAGCCGGCTTTGAAAGACCACCGACAAACGTTTACGATATGATAAAGATAGCAGAGAAACTTACAAAAGAAGGTAAAAAGGGTAAGTACGATACGGTAGGGTTTATTCCTTGGTACGCTCAAGGCTGGCCCTACACATGGATATTTGCCTTTGAAGGAAAAGTGTTCGATGAAAAGACAGGAAAGTTTGTTTTTGCAACAGATCCTGGGGTAATCGAAGCATTTAAATGGCAAAAGTCATGGGCGGATAGGTTCGGGTATGAAGCTTTGAACGCATTTGGTTCTCTTCAAATTGGTGATTTGACACCGTTTACCGCTGGAAAGCTTGCAATGCTTGTTGATGGTAACTGGACTATATCCGGAATAAAATTGTTCGCTCCTAAGGATTTTGAATTTTCAATAGCTGGTATACCAACGAAATCTGGTAAGAATGTAACATGGGCTGGCGGATGGAGTGTTGCAATTCCAAAAGGTGCTAAGAGACCACTTGAAGCAGCGAAGCTTGCTTTGTATATAGCAACAAAAGGTCAAGTGACATATAGCGTTGATACTCTGCATCTACCAACCTATAAGCCTGCAGTAAGCGAACTTCTAAAGGTTGACCCATCGCAGAAGGTTTTCGTTGACTTACTTGAAGACGCAAAGTGTAGACCTCCTCTTCCAGTTGGTGCGTTGCTCTGGGATAAACTTGTTGAAGCACGGGATATGGTATTGACGGGAAAGAAAACCGTTGAACAGGCTTTGAAAGATGCACAAGATGCTGTTCAACGTGAGTATGACAAGATAATGGCAAAACAAAAATAGGTTGGGTGATAGCGATGAGATTTAAAGCAAGAATATACGTGTTGTTGATTTCAGTTCTGATAATGTCAGTTCTTTTTGCTCAAGAAGAATTTAGGATTCCTGAATCGTCATACTGGTATCCAAATGACTTGTTAGATTGGTCGCTGGAAGCTGACCCAGATGCGAAATACAACGTTTCGCAAGTTCCACTTCAAAAGAGGATTTCTGGCGAGAAAATATCAAGTAGTGCATCCGAGAAGGTTAAGATAGTAGCGCTATCTATAATGAATTCGTCTACAAGTGGTATGCCATCACAGGGAAGAAACGATTCAATGAAGGTCTATCCTTTCACGTATTGGCAGTATGTAGATTATTTGGTAGCCTGGGCTGGTTCAGCTGGTGAAGGTATAATCGTTCCTCCAGGACCAGATACAATTGATGCCGGTCATAAGAACGGGGTTCCTGTCCTCGGGACAATATTCTTCCCTCCGAATGTGTACGGTGGACGAAGAAACTGGGTTGACCAAGTCTTGCAAGAAGATGAAGATGGAACATTTCCAGTTGCTGATAAATTGATAGAAGTTGCAAGATATTATGGATTCGATGGTTGGTTTATAAATCAGGAAACGGAAGGTTGTAACGAAGAGCACGCAAATACGATGGTAAGATTCATAAAGTATTTTAAGACTAAAGCACCAGAACTTATCATCTTTTGGTATGACGCCATGACAGATACCGGAGAAGTTGCGTGGCAAGGTGAACTCAACGAAACAAATGTGGATTTTATTGTGAGTAACGGCGAAAGAATTTCTGATTTTATGTTCGTTGATTTCAGATGGATTTCTTCAAAAAGGCCAAACTCCATTGTTAACACATTGGCAAATTCTCAAAAGTACAATTTATCTCAGTACGATTTCTTTGCTGGTGTATTACTCCAAGGTGATGGGTACAATACTCCTTATTTCAATCTCCCGAAGATTCAGAACACAGACGGCACTCTTAAATTGTCGTTAGGTTTGTATGGTCCTTGCTGGTCTTATTATTCATCAAGAACTTTTGATGAATTTTGGAAAAAAGAAAATGTACTGTGGATAGGCAATCATGAATCATTGGTGTATGGTGAAAAGTCTGTTAAGCCTGATTGGTCTGGATTTGCAAAGTTTGTAGTAGAGAAATCACCAGTAACGAAACTACCGTTCGTAACTAATTTCAACGTTGGACATGGTAAGTATTTCTTCGTTAACGGAGAGAAAGTAAAGAGCACAGAGTGGCACAATAGGAGTTTGCAAGATGTCATGCCAACATATAGATGGAAAGTTGAAGGTAAGCCTTTAAATGTGCAGATTGATTACGATAACGCATATTACGGCGGAAGTTCACTAAAGTTTTCTGGTGAAATGGAAAGAAATGACACAGCTTTGTATCACTTGTATGTTGCAAATCTACCAGTTACAAATAAAACGTATTTCTCTGTAGCATTTCTTTCGGAAGTTGGAAAAGTTGATGGAAGGATTGTTCTCAAGTTTGTTGATGGCGAAACGTTGAGTATCCCGGTTCCAAGTATGCCACAGTGGCGAAGGTACGAGTATTCGTTACAAAATTACGCTGGTAAAACTATATCTGGAATATATCTATCTGTTAAGAGCAGTGCAAAGCAGACTGTTTCGTTCAATCTTGGTGAGATAGGTGTGTACGAGAAAGCAGCATCTCCGAAGGCTAATAAGGTGCAGATCGAAGACCTAACATTCAGTGAAGGGATTTATGCACAGCTAAAGTTGACGATTCAAACTTCAGAAAAGGCAAAAGCTTATGAGATATACAGAAGATTACCGACCGGTAATGAACTCGTCTGGGTAAGTGTTAATCCGTACACCTACATATACAGTCTCAGGCGTTTCGGGCACGAGAACGAAACAGTTTTGCAAGTTGTTCCAGTATCTGAGAACAACACCAGAGGTAAAGCTGTGAGTGTATCTTTCAAGTGGCCAGAATACCCGAAACCAAAAGCTGATTTTGTTGTGAGTAATACCATTATAAAACCAGGCGAGAGTGTTGTGTTTGAATCTAAGTCTTCGGAAACAACAGAAAAGTTGACATGGGAGTTCGAAGGCGGAGAACCCGCTGTTAGCCATGAAAATGTGGTCCGTGTGACGTATAATAAAGAGGGTATATACACTGTTAAGCTCATCGCAGGTAATATTTCCGGTGAGGATGTAAAAGAAGTTCAAGGAATGATTGTGGTAACAAAGAATGCTGAGAAAATACAGAACTTGGCACTTGGAAAGGATACTTACGCAAGTAGCTTTGTTCCTGCTGAGAAACCAGCTCTTGCAGTAGATGGTACAGTTGAGAACAACAGTAAGTGGTGTGCAGTTGGAGATCTTCCACACTGGTTGGTTATAGATCTTGGAAAAGAGTATATAGTTAACAGGGTCATTATAAAACATGCGGAAAGTGGTAAAGAATCTGCGGATTGGAATACAAAGGATTACAGAATACAGATTAGTACTGATGGAGAAAATTGGAAAGATGTAGTTGTTGTTAGAAATAATCTTAAAGGAATAACTGAACACTCATTCCCGCCAGTTAAAGGCAGGTATGTGAGACTGTTCGTTGAAGCCCCCACACAGACTGGAGATAAGGCTGCGAGAATATACGAAGTAGAGGTTTATGGCTTAGAAGAACAGTAATTATTTACACGCTCCGGAGGCTCAGCCTCCGGATTTTGTGGAACAAATCTAAGGAGGAACAAAAGATGAGAAAAAATTCTACTCTGAAAGGTTTAATGTTTATTATGCCCTGGCTTTTAGGGTTTTCGGTATTTAACTTGTATCCTATTATAGCATCTTTTTACTACAGCTTGACCGAGTATTTTATTACAACCAAGCCGAAATTTGTTGGTTTCTCAAATTACAAGTCAATGTTTTCTGATCCTCTTTTTTGGAAGAGCCTTACAAATACGCTTTTGTATGTCGTTGGTTTGGTACCATTGGGATTAGTTGTAGCACTCGGGATAGCTTTGCTACTTAATATAAAGCAACTCAAAGGGGTTTCAGTCTTTAGAGCCACAATCTATTTGCCTTCAATAGTTCCAGCTTTCGCATTTTCTGCTGTTGTAACACTCTTCTTCCATCCGTATATTGGTTTTGTTAACACTATTCTTTCATGGTTCGGTGTAGAAGGACCGCTTTGGTTGAGTAGCGAAACTTGGGTTAAGCCAACTATAATAATCGCTGCGCAATGGGGTGTTGGAGGTGCGATGTTGATCTTTTCTGCAGCTTTGAAGGATATCCCTTCTGAGTTATACGAAGCTGCACGAATTGATGGAGCGTCAAAATTCACTATGTTCACGAAGATAACACTGCCACTCATAACGCCAACGATATTCTATTACCTTGTGACGTCAACTATCGGAAATATGCAAATATTCGATTTACCAATGTTGTTAACTGGCGGTGGACCAGCGAATGCTTCAATGTCGCTTGGTATGTATATCTACAACCAGGCGTTCAAGTACACTAACATGGGATACGCATCAGCACTATCATGGATACTCTTTGGATTCATAATCATGCTTACGTTACTCTATTTTGGATTTTCGAAAAAATGGGTATTTTATATAGGAAAGAACTAAGAGGTGACAGCAATGAGAAGAGGGATAATGAATATATCAATTGCATACATTGGCATTTTCTTAATATCGATTATTTACATATTGCCATTTTTGTGGACGATAGGAACAGCTTTGAAGCCTGATAGTGAGATGTTAGACTTTCCTCCAAGCTTTTTCCCGGACGAACCAACATTTGAAAACTTTCCAAAAGCCTTGCAGAAATTCCCATTCGGAAGATATTTTATGAATTCTCTCATTATAACCATTGGAAATGTCATAGGTGTTGTATTTAGTGCTCCTCTGGTTGCTTATGGATTTAGTAAAATAAAGTGGCCGGGACGAGATGTCTTGTTTTTTGTAATGTTGAGTACTGTCATGATTCCAGGAGCAGTAACTATGGTGCCAACCTTCTTGATATTCAAAAATTTAGGATGGTTAAATACGTTTCTTCCACTGATTGTTCCAGCTTTTCTCGGAGGAGGTGCAATGAACGTATTTCTTATCAAGCAGTTCTTTGAAACTATACCTCAGGAAATGTTAGAAGCAGCCAGAATTGACGGTGCGGGGGATTGGATGATATTCAGAAAAATCATGTTGCCACTTGCAAAACCGGTGTTGGCTCTGGTTTCACTATTCACTTTTATAGGCAGTTGGAACAATTATACAGGTCCGCTGATCTACATTACGAGTGAAGAGAAGTATCCACTAGCACTTGGAATGCCTATGTTCATGAACAGATACGGCACTTACTGGAATCAAGCCATGGCTGCAGCGATACTTACTTTCTTACCTACTGTGATTTTCTTCCTCTTTGCGCAGAAGTATTTAATCGAGGGTATAAAACTCTCAGGAATCAAAGGGTAGTTCTTCGAGTAAAGGAGTGATAAAGTTGGATCCGAAGTATAGAGAGATTGAAAAGTACATAGAACAACTGATTTTAACCGGAAAGATATTACCTGGTGATAAATTGCCTTCAGAAAATTCACTGGCTAAGAAATTTAACACGACAAGAATGACTGTAAGAAAGGCATTTGATGAATTGGAGAGTATAGGATTGATAACAAAGGTGCAAGGCGTTGGAACATTTGTTTCTGAAATAAACGTTTTTGCACATAAGCGTGTAGGACTTCTCATAAACAATAAGAGAATCATGTACGGTGCGGTGAATTTTCTGTCCTCAGTGGGGACAAAAATGTTCTCGTTGCAGAAAGGAGTTAATGAGAAAGAAGAAGAAAAAGCGCTTGATGACCTTTTATCGAAGGAGATAGATGGATTAATTATAGAGCCATCAGAATATTCAATCAGAAACAAGCTACTTAAGGAACTCATTAAGAGCCGTTTTCCAATAGTTTTTGTTGACAGAAACATACCCCTTGATGATGATATCCCAACGGTAATGACTGATAATTTTGCAGGTGGGCGACTTCTTGCGCGTCATATGAAGAAGAGTCATCGTGTAGATAGTGCATTATTTGTGACAGCTGAGGAGTTAACGATATCGAGTGTTGAGGAAAGATACAAAGGAATTTCGAAAGAATTAGGATACAGTCCTCATATAGTGAGAATTGACAGAATTGATGGTGACTATTCCCCACTTGTAAATGAAGTCCAGTTGAGAAATGCTAAGTGTGTATTCTTCTGTAACGATATGCTTGCGGTAAGGGGTTTATTTTATTTAGTTGAAGGTGGATTTAGAATACCAGAAGATATAAGTGTTACAGGGTTTGATGATGAATATGTCTCGAGTATAACGAGACCAAAACTCACAACAGTGAAGCAGGATTTAACTAAAATCGGTGAAGTTGGAGCGTCGGTTTTGATGAGTATTATTAAGGGAGAGAAAGTAAAATCAAGATACCTTGTTGGTGTTGAACTGGTAGTAAGAGAATCTTGTGGTTGTCCATCAGAAGAATGATAAACATGCATGTATAGTTTGGAGGTGCTCATGTGAGAAAGAAGGATTTCGAGATAGGCCACTTATACCGTTTACTTGGTGAGCTTGTACCATACGCAGTAGTTTCCAAGAGAGACTATGAAGGTTGGAAGCACAATGAAAGCAAGATATCGTTACCTTACAAATGGGACGAAAGAATTCTGCCAGCTGTTTTTGTCAATTCTTTTAAGTTCACTTCTCTGGAAAAAGGATACAGTTGCTATCTCAGAGCATGGTTTGGTGGTGAGAGTCTTGTATTAGTAGATGGTCAGCCGTATGGGGAGGTTAATGTTTTTCACAAGGAAGTGGATTTGACTAAATTTTGTGATGGAAAGGAACACATTCTCAGAATTGAGACTATGCCAAGAGGATTGTTCGGGACAAAAGAGGAAAGCGTTTTCAAGAATTCTCAACTGGTAATATACGATGAAGAAGTTAAGCAAGTATTGAATTTTATCAAAAACGTAATAGATGTGACTAAGGAAACAGACGATGAATCTCTTGCTAATTTTCTAATTAGTGAAACCAACGCATTCTTGTCTTCGGTCTCCAAGCCCAAGAATACCGAAGCGTTCAAAAGCTCAGTTGTTGAGAATCCCACCATACTCGGCCAAGTGACTTCTACATGGTCTCATCCGGATTTTCCAAACGACAAAGTCATTTACGATTTGTCTTTTAAAAAGATGCTCTTGGAAAAATTCGAAGAATATGAAAAATCGATAAAATCCAAGGGTCTGCCATTATTTCCAAAAGTAGGGAATGTCTTCGTTTGCGGACATGCGCACATCGATTATGCTTGGCTTTGGCCCGTTGAGGAAACAAAGAGAAAAATCGTTCGAACGTTTGCGAATGCTGTTCAGTTGGCTGAGAAATACGATGAATTCATATATTCTCAATCATCAGCCCAGATGTATGAGGATTTGAAGAGTAGCTATCCGGAACTTTTTGAAAAGATTAGAAACCTTGTGAAACAGGGGAAATGGGAACCTGTGGGCGGTATGTGGGTTGAGTCAGACTGCAACGTTCCGAGTGTAGAATCGCTTATCAGGCAATTTTACTATGGGCAAAAGTTTTTCGAAAAGGAATTTGGAATAAGGAGTAAGGTTGCTTGGCTTCCTGATGTATTCGGTTTTTCATGGGTGCTACCTCAGATTTTGAAACAGTCAGGAATTGAGTATTTTGTAACAACGAAACTGAGTTGGAACGAGACGAATGATTTTCCATATGATTTGTGCGTTTGGCGCGGAATTGATGGCTCAAAAGTCGTATATTACAGCTTTAAGAACTACGAGGAAGGTTATAACGGTAGGATAAGTGCTCGGTCGTTAATAAATACTTTTGAAAATTTCAGGCACAAGGATATCACTAAGGATATTCTGTTGTCATTTGGATACGGTGACGGTGGCGGAGGACCTACGGAAGAGATGTGCGATAATTACCAGCCACTGAACGAGATACCTGGAATTCCAAATGTCAGATATTCTCGTGTTGAAGACTATATGGAACATTTGGTACAAGATTTTGACTTGTCAAAATTGCCTGTCTGGGATGGAGAGCTCTATTTGGAACTCCACAGGGGAACGCTTACATCACAAGCAAGGACAAAAAGACTTCACAAGATTGCAGAAACTCAATTGAGAAATACCGAAGTCTTGAATGCGTTGTACTTGGAAAATTATCAGGAAGAAATAGACGAGCTCTGGAAGGTTCTTCTAAGAAACGAATTTCATGACATATTGCCCGGTTCATCGATTAAGGAAGTCTACGAGGACACTGAACGGGAGTTGACTCATGTCATCGAAAGTTGCGAGAAAATTCAGCAAAGTATAGTCGAAAAGAATTTAATCAGTACAGAAGGGTATACAGCGTTTAATTTCTCATCTTGGCAGCAATGCATGAGAAATGATTCATCAGTTAAGGTCGAGCCATTGAGCTTCGTGCATCTTGATAGATTAGATGATGCAAGAATAATTAAGAAGGAAAAAGCTATTAAAATAATGGTAGAAGGAAAAGACTATATAATGGAAAATGATAAACTCAAAGTCCGTGTGTACCCGGACGGAAGTGTGAATATTTACAATAAAGAGCTCAAAAAATGGGCGTTCAACAAGAGCGGGAATTTGTTAAGGATATACGGTGACGTTCCTCCGTACTGGGAAAATTGGGACATAGATGCTTCGAGCAAACTTTCTGAGTGGAAACCTGAAGTGGAGAGTGTTGAAATCCTTCATACTGAGACAAGCGGTAAGATTAAAGTCAAGTACGTATTTGATTCAACAACAATAGAACAGGTATATGTCTTAGAACCGGAAAGCGACGAGTTATTGGTTGAAACGAGTGCTGACTGGCACCACAGAAGAGCGGTGCTTAAAGCATTATTCCCGACTAATGTTCTGAGCAGGTACGCATTGTATGACATTGATGGTGGATACATCCAAAGGAGTACAACTGATAATACATCTTTTGAGCAGGCGCGATTTGAAGTGCTCGGGCACAGGTGGGTTGACATTTCGCAATACGACCACGGTGTGTGTATTCTCAACGACGGCAAGTACGGACATTGCGTTAAAGGAAATACGATTGAAATGACACTTTTGAAAGCAGGTATCTATCCTGATTTTTGCGTTGATGAAGGGCACCACGAGTTCAAATATTCGATCCATCTACATGGAAAACAAGATGTGATTGATTTCTACAAGAAAGCAGATAAGCTTAATAATCCGGTGAAGGTTTATAAAGGCAATTTGAAGGAACCAAAGTTACAGATAAGAATTGAACCTGAGAATTTTAAAGTGCTCTCAGTTAGGAAGGTTAATAAGAAAGTTTATCTAAGAGTTTTAGAATGTACAGGTTCTTCGGGAGATGTTTCGATTGATTTCTTAACGAACGGTTTAAACTTCAAAAAGGTGTCCTTGGTAAACGCACTCGAAGATTTGATAGGAGATTTGAATGTCGTAGATAATACTGTTAATATTCCAGCTGAACCATTTAAGTTTTATACTATAAGTGTGGAGCTGTAACAAAAAAGACGTAAGGCGCACAAAATACGAATAAACAACAACCGAGGGTATTGACCCTCGGTTGAGTTTGTTTTGAGGAAATTAATTTTCCTTCGTACTCTTGTGAAGGTTCTTCTAAAGTATCAATTGAATGATTTGTTAGAAAGTGTGAACCGTTATCTCAGTACGTTAATTTCTATTTTCCAGAGATTCCATAAATACTTACCCATAGCAAATCAGCAACTATCTTCGGATTTTCTGGGTTTGAGATGTCGACAATGACCAATCCATTTCCGCCATCTGCTACGTAAGCATAATTACCCAAGACGTATACAGCTTCTGTATATCCACCAACATCTATATACCCAACTTCTATTGGTTGGACCGGGTTTGATATGTCAAATATGCTCATCGTGCCATCCCAGTAGCTTGTTGTATAAGCATATTTGCCTAAAATTGCTATATTGGTTATTTGTTCATAAGTTTCGAAGTAATCAACAAATTCAGGTTGTGAAGGATCTAATATATCATATATAAAAACAGTTCCATCATCATTTACCACGTAAGCATAATCTCCTGAAACAGCTATATCGACTCCATCAACTCCTTCAAAATATCCAACTTCTACTGGTAATTCAGGGTCTGATATATCGATTATGAACGAACCATTGTATTCATCAGTAATATATGCATAATCACCAGAAATGGTGACACTAACTACGGCATCTACTTGAAAATATCCAATTTCAATTGGGTCCTTAGGATCTGATATATCGAGTATAACCAAACCATTGTATCCATCAACCACATAAGCGTATTTGCCAGAAATAGTAACATCTATTGCATCCTCAACTTGAAAATGTCCAATTTTCCTTGGTTGTGCAGGGTTTGATACGTCAACTATAACCAGTCCATTATACCCGTCAGCTATATATCCATACTTCCCTGAAACCACTACGTTGAGGGTATAGTCGCCAGTATCTACACGTCCTATTTGTTTTGGCTGCGACGGGTTTGATACGTCCATTATAACCAGACCATTATACCCATCTGCCACATAGGCGGACTTACCAAATACATAGATGTTCTTTGCGTACTCATAAGTGTCGAAGTATCCAACTTTTTTTGGTTTGCTGGGATTCGATATATCGACTATCGAAAGTCCATTATATTCTCCTCCCACGAATGCGTAGTTACCTGAGATATAAAGACTCTGTATATTTGAATAATCGTTCATGTGGGCAACTTGTTTTGGATTGACAGGGTTCGATATATCGACTATGACCAGTCCATTGTATCCTCCCGCCACATAAACGTAGTTGCCTGAGATGACGAAATCAAATGGAGGAATTAGTTTGAAATTTCCAACTTGTCTCAGCTGCGACGGATTTGATATATCAAGTATAAACATATTGCCTTTGTTGTCGACTAAGTACGCATACTTTCCGGATATGCCAACAGTTTGTGCGTCACCATCGATATTGAACTGCCCGATTTGTTTCATCTGAGTTGGGTTTGATATGTCAATTATTACCAGCCCTCTATCTCTGAAAGACATGTAAGCATATCTTCCAAAAATCACAAGATCAGATAAAAAGTCATCAGAATATGGTAAAATTCCAACTTCTTTTGGCTGAGCAGGGTTCGATATGTCCACTACTATGAAACCAACTGGGTAGTTTAAAATGTAAGCATACTTATTTGAGACAATTACATCATATGAATATCCATCAATACCTAAATGTCCAACTTGCTTTGGCTGAGTAGGATTTGATATGTTAACTATAACCAATCCATTCTCTAAATCTGCTATATAGGCGTAATCGCCTGATACGTAGACCTTTTCTGACCAACCATCAGTGTTAAATTGTCCTACTAATACTGGACTGTTTGGCTTTGAAACGTCAAATATAAGTAATCCTTCAGGTCCACCTGCACACGCGATAATTTTAATAATTCCAGTAGGCTGTGTACTATTCGCTTGCAAGCTTGTTGTAAAAGAAAAAAACAATAAAAAGAGGAACAATGTTACGAACCGAACGAAAAAAACTCTTTTTACCATAATTACACCTCCTTAGATGTAGTGTAAGTTTTTAATATATATATTAGTTCATACAGAATGTCAAATTGACTATTATTGTAACTAATGAACGAAATCAGACTTATTCAGCTGTTTATATAAATTTTCGGATAATAGTTTAAATTTGCGCTTGTTATCATTTATTTACAACAAGCTGTAAAGTTTAACAACTACAATTATCATGCTCAGTAAAGTATATAGTTCAGAGTAGCGAAAGGTCGATGATGTTGTAGAAGAGTTCGGATGACTTTATCTGAAAATTACTCTTGTTTTCTTATGGTTTTGATATGACTTCTGTATTGAACTTCTAAGAATAAGAAATATTTTATTATCTCTCTAAACGTGAGTGAATTTGAACGATTTAGATATACCATTTCAAAAAATAATAAGCGGGCTTTTAAGCCCGCCTTTTTGAATTATGGGGGTTATTAAAATATGTTGTTTAATTCTTGGTAGATTTCTTCGGTTATCTTCTCCTTTACCTCAACAGCTTTTATGTTTTCCTTAAGCTGCTCGAGTGAACTCACGCCAAGAATCACGCTGCTAACGTGTGGATTCTTTAGACACCATGCGATTGAGAGTTGGGACATTGTTACGCCGAGGTCATCCGCGATTTGTTTAATTCTCTTAAGCTTATTCATCGTTTCTTCACCAAATATTCCGCGCTCCTCCATTGTCTTTCTGAGCCACGGCCATTTGTCAAGTCTTGAACCTTGCGGGATACCTTCAAGGTACTTTCCAGAAAGCACACCGGATGCTAATGGACTCCATATTGTTGTCCCCATGCCGTATTTTTCGTACAGCGGAGCGTATTCTTTTTCCACTCTTGCTTTGAAAATGAGGTTGTACTGTGGTTGCTCAACAACTGGCGGTATGCAGTTCAATTCTTTTGCTACCTGGTGGGCTTTTTCTATCTCTTCTGCACTCCATTCGCTTGTCCCCCAGTAGAATGCAAGTCCGCTTCTCAATATTTGATCCATTGTCCACACTACTTCTTCCATTGGGACTTCTGGGTCAGGCCTGTGGCAGTAGAGTATGTCCACATAGTCGAGCTGGAGTCTTTTGAGTGAGTTCCAAGTACCTTCCAAAAGGTGCTTTCTTGAAAGACCTTTGTCGTTTGGACCTTCTCCACCCCAGAATATCTTTGTAGAGATAACTAAGTCTTCTCTTCTGTATTCCTTCAGTATCACCCCGAGCATCGATTCTGCGATCCCGTTTGCGTAAGCTTCCGCTGTATCGATGAAGTTAATGCCATTCTCTACTGCATACCTTACAACATCTTTTGTTGCTTTCAAGTCAAGCTGGTTTCCAAAAGTGAGCCAAGAGCCAAGTGAAACTTCGCTGATTTTTACGCCCCATTTGCCGACTTTTCTGTATTCCATCTCGTCCACCTCCTAATTCAAGGTATAATAGTTCGTATAACGAACAAAAGTATTATACCATAAAATTAAAGGGAGATGCAAGTGGTGCATCTCCCTTATTTTAAGACTGTTAATTATTCTTCTTTTGTTAATTCGTGGATCAATCTTTCTTCGATTATTCTGTTTGTGCCGAATTCGTCCAGTTGCAGATACCATGCAAATGTTTCGACAATCGCTTGGAGTGGTACCATTCCGATTATTTCACTACCGACAACTGGAACACCATACCTTTCGGCTTCTCTTTTGATGGTTTCGAAGACTCTGAAGATTGGTGATTTTTTGTAGTTTGTCAAGTTCATTGAGACTTGAACTATGCCTTTTTCTTTCAGTTCAACGCCCATGGCCTTTACGTATCTGTATCCACCGCTTATATGCCTCACAGCTTTTGCTATCTTGTCTGCTATCTCTATGTTATTTGTTCCCAAGTTTACGTTGAATGCGATCAAGAACTCCCTCGCACCAACTGCAGTTACACCAGCGGTCTCGTGTACTTTATCAGGGCCAAAGTCCGGTTTCCATTTCGGATTCTTTATTTTTTCAAAAAAGCCTTCGAATTCGCCTTTTCGTATCTCGGAAAGGTTTTCCTTTTCAGGAGATGTTGCGCTTCTTTCATATAGATAGACAGGAATGTTGAGCTCTTCGCCTATTCTTTTTCCAAGTTGTTTAGACCATTCTACACATTCTTGCATTGTCGTGCCGATGAGTGGTACAAGAGGAATAACATCCGTTGCACCCATCCTTGGATGCTCGCCTTTATGGTATCTCAAGTCTATCAGTTCAGAAGCCTTTTTTGTCATGTCAAAGAGTGCGTCCAAGACTTGTTCTGGTTCACCAACGAGTGTTACAACGGAGCGGTTGTGGTCTTTGTCCATCGACCAATCAAGAACCTTTACTTTTGGGTATTTGTTCGCTTCTTCGATTATCTGCCTTACAATTTCTTCCTTTCTTCCTTCACTAAAATTTGGAACGCTTTCGATAAGTTTCATTAAGAAATCCCCCTTTCATTTTTGAGCATCACTTGTCTACTGTCTTTTTTATCATATACCACAAGTATAGGTCAAACTTACCTAAGTGTTCTCCGAAAGCGTCTGATACCTTTCTAAGCCTTTCTTCGTAGTCTAAATATTTTTTCTTCGTCCATCCTTTCGGTATCTCTTCGATTAGTCCATATTTGTTCATTACTCTGAGTACGTGCTTGTCGAGTATTGCGTAATTAGTGAACGCTACGTTTCTTAAGAAGTGAGATGTTTCTTTCCAGCCGAGTCCTTTGATGTTCTTTACAAGGTATTCTCTCGGGTCCTCGGTCGATATTACTTCCCTAAGCTTTCCGATTATCCATCTGTTTGTTACTATGTACTGGGCTCGTGCATCCGGGTATCTGTGCCCAACTTCTCTTAGTTTGTCCGCAAGTTCTTCTTGATTTAATGTTGAGAACCCGTGACCAATTAGTTTCTGAGCTTTGATACCTCCCTGCGCACTCCAATTTGCAGTCAAAACGCAGAAGCTTAACTCAGAAAATAGATCGTCTTCGTTACCGTAATTACGAAGATTTTCAAATTCCACCCATCTTTTTTCAACAAGTGGTTTTGCTTCTTCACGAATTTCTTCAAGTTTGTTTAACAGTTCTTCTACCATGAAAATCTCCTCTCAGCTTCCTTAGAAAGTCTGTCCAATTATGAAATAGAAATTCGGATTCGGTACGAATGTTGGGGTTATCGGCAAGCCCCAACCGACTCTTACGAGCCCAAACATAGGAATAACCAAGCCAAGCTCGAAACCAGCAGAAGATTTTATGTTGTCGAAATTGTATGTATTTTCAAGAATACCTACATCAAAGAAAAGTGAGAAATATATCATCTGGTCAGGTTCTTTGAATCTAATTTCATTGTTGTTAAGTACCAAGACTGTGCCTTTTTGGTCTACTTTGACACCCCTTACTTGGTAAGGTCCAGCGAGGCTAAAGTTAACGGGCTCGCCTGATGTTTGGAAGACTTGTGCATTGTAAATGCGTGTAGCAAAGGAGATTGAAGGTGTAAACGGTAAGTGATACGTAGCATCTACAAAGTAGCTTAGAGCGTCAGAACCGTTTTCCGAAACCGGGACGTACTTTGTACCGCTCAGAGTTAATGAATATCCTGTCATCGGCACAAAGAGATTATCGAGCGTTTCGTAAATGTATGAGCCTGTAAAGCTAAGAGTTTTTGAGTTAACGGTTGTGTCTGAGGATACCGTAGTGTCGGTATACGCGGTGCTAAATGAGAATTGGCCAAACTGAGTTTTCAATGTGCTTAAACTTAATGATGCCGAGTACTTTGTTGTCTCGGTTGCGTTTTCTGTTGTTTGGTTGTAAGACAAGGATGTATTAATAATGAGAGGTAATTCAAAAGGTTTCCTTATACCAAAGCTGAAAGACAGATTCGTATTTGATAAAGCTTTCTGTAGTGATATGGAGAAGCTTTCACCGTATCCAAACGGATTCGTGCTTGAAAGTGAGAGAAGTCCTGCAAAACCTTCATACCACGGTTTATCTTTAACTGGTCCCCACGTTACACCGCCTTGGAAGTCAAATTTCTTATCCTTCTCTTCAACTGTCAAAACGATATTTACGTCTGTCGAGGTTGCTTCGGGTTGCTCAAAGTTGATGTTTACCTCTTTGAAAAAGTTGAGTTTCTTAAGTTCTATGTATGTGTTTTGCAAATCTGTTCTATTTAAGTAATCCCCGGGTTTAACGTAGATAAGATCATTGAACACGTATTCTTTCGTGTTTGTATTGCCTTTAATCTTTACTTCTTTTACTTTTGTTTCATTTACTAAAATGTACAGGTACCCATCTTCTCCTACCTCGAGGTTAAGGTTTATAAAGTACCCAGCTTTCTCGTATTTGACCTTTACTTGCTGGATTTTCTTGAGTATGTCAAGGTTTGTGTAAGTTGCTTCTTTCACCTCGCCAACTAATTCGCTCTCTGATATCAGCGTGTTTCCTTTAACCCGGATTCCTTTAAGCGCAACGGGTTGACTTACAATTGTATTTTCCGCTACTGTTAAGACTAATGTTTTTGCTGGGATATCCTTATCCTCTTCAATAACTGACAAGTCAATCACTTTGAAAAACACATACTTTGAAAGGTTTTGGAAAAAGCCCTGGAGTGTGCTCAAAGTAGGTACGTAATTCTTTCCGCTATCGAAAATTTTTAAGAACCAATTTTTGTTTTCGTAATCTATATACTTCGGTAGTGAGAGCGATGGTTTTATCTTTTCAAATTCATCGTTGAAAGCTTTGTTGTCACTTAGAATCTCAAATTCTAAATTGTAAAGTGCGTATTCAGTGACTTTGAAGTTGACGACATTATCCTCGCCCAAGTTACCAGAAACGTATACGAATGCAAAACTCTTATCTTGCGTTCGTGGAGTTGCAACGGTATATCCGTTGTCAGAATACATTTTGGCTATGTTATCGATACTTTCCCAGAACTTTGGAAAACTAAACGCTTTACCTTCTTTCAACGTTACTGAAGCTTGGATTGTTTCTTTAGATATGATCCCATGCCCGCTGATTTCTATGTTTATCTTTGATACGGGAGCGTTTTCCGTTACTTTGATAAAGAGTATCTTTTCGTTTGCTTCAGAGTCTTTTAGCTCGTATGTTATTTCATCAAAATATCCTGTACCGTCGAGTTCTGATATGATGTCCTCAATTGCGTAGTTGTTGATATCTTTTCCTAAGTACTGCTTATAGAAAGGTTCTAACTCGGTTTTTGGGACGGTCTTCAAACCGTCAAACTGTACATCTTTGAGTACAAACCCAAAAGAAAGTGTTAGAAACAGGCTAAAAAGTATTACCAAAAGTGCTCTCAGTCTCATCACGTTTTCCTCCTTTTTATTATCACGATGTTACCTTTTATCTCAGATTTGACTCTCCATTTCTTTCAAAAGCTCTTCCAAAAGAGTTATTTTCTCAGGTGTGTCAAGGTGACCAAGATATTCTTTGATAGTCTTAGAAGCAATTTCATAGCATTCACCATCATAACACCTTTCAATTTGCCAGTTTATATTTTGATTAAGAAGCAGCACAAGAAATGTATCGGTAAGATTTCCAACAGGTTGGCAATCTATATGGCTTTTGTAAAATAATGCTTCTGTCTTTGTCCCTTTACCTAATTCTGAATCTATCTTCACGTACCCGCCAGTCGCCTCTGTTGCCTGTTTCAGAAATGGGAGGCCCAGTCCCACTCTACGTATTTCTTTCTTGCGCGTTGTGACAAACGGGTCGAATATTTTTTCAAGTATATCTGGTCTTATCCCGCCCGCATCGTCTTCCACAGAGAAGAAGAACGTATCGACAGTCTCAATAATCTTAATGTATACATTTTTTGCACCTGCGTTAACGGAGTTTTCCGCAATATCGTGTATGTGATCTGCTATGGTTATCAATCCCAAATTGTCTTAAACCTCCCTTCAATCAAAGTCTCTATCACATCATTTGCTGAAGAGATTTCTCCTTCGATATACAACTTTCTTGAGCCTATTTCATCCGGTAAGTGGGCATCAGACGATGTCAGCACAATGTATCCTTCCGCTTTCAGCTTAGCCCAAGTTTCTTTCCTTTTCACCTCAACGTATCTTGTACCGCTTGGAAGAAAGCCAAGTTGCTGAATTGCTCCAAACCTTCTGTCAACATGTGCAAAGACAGGTAAACCACTATTATCCTTAATCAATCCAATTGTATCATCAATTGTTAGATTTGTCGGAAAGCCGAGATAGTAATCGACTATCTCAACAAACGCCTCATTTTCGTTAATTACAATCTGGTATCCGTATTTTTCTGGATCATACGGCAATTTGTCAGCGTTTTCTTCTACAAGTTTTGAGAAATTCATTAAGTTTTCTATATTCGGAAAATAGCCAAGTATGTGAACGTCTTCGATAGTGTGCACTTCTATGCCCGGCACGACTATTTTATCTTTGCATAATAAAACAAATGCCGCAACATTCTGTGCGGTATTATGGTCTGTTATCGATATTATATCCAAATCATTGTTGCACACAGCAGATGGTACCATTGTTAAATCTCCACAAGGCGAAAGGCAAGAGTGGATATGAAGGTCAGCCTTGTATATCATTCTATCTAATACCCAACGAATAGATCTTTCCGGCGGTTATATATGAAGTCTCGTTTGAGATATACAAGTTAATCTTTTCTTCTTTCGCTTTTTCTATTACCTCTTCACTGAATTCGATCCCTTCACACAGTACTATAGCTTTAACACCGGTGAGCGCGGCAACTGCAACAATATTAAGATGATTTTGAACAGTTAGCCATACTGAATTAGCCTGAGCCGAGCGCATAACAATGCTTAAAAGATCTCCAACATAGCCGTGTTCGATTTCATAATCTTCGCAAAATAGTACCTCTTTTAGTCCGATCTGTCTCGCGAGCTCTTTAATTTTCATTCTTCCTATCCCCCTTAAATATTATATAAATGTTCAAACCGTTGTATTTAGAAGCATCCCTATCAGGAACTCTGGCATTTTCATGCCGAACATCAAAGCGTTCATTGCCATAGTGAGAAGCAAGATCTGTTGTTGGAGTTTTTCCCGCTCAACGGGATCTTGAGTCATTTGGAGTTTTCTGTAAAGTTCATCTATTTTTCTTGTTATTTCGCTCTGTTTCATTTGGTCTGGTTGCTCGAGTTTATTTGCACCGTCGGTTGGACCAGCTTCTCTTCCTTGACCATCATTGCTACCAGGTATATAAATCAAAACTTTTGTTTTACCTGCAACAGCTGCTAAAAAAGAACCACGCTTTTGCATGTCTAAGTATATCCCGCCAGATATTATTACTCCACCTTGCTCGGCGGCTTGTTTTTTGAAATCTATGTAGTTTGCGAATTCCTGACTCATTACTCTAAGCACGCTCTGGCTTGCAGGTGCACCAGAAGGTATACCTGGTTCGCCAGGATCAAGTTTGTATCCAAGTGTTGGATTTACAATTACCTGAGAGCCGGTTCTCACGCTACCAATAGCACTTACCATAGCCCTCATCCCTACTTAAAATTTCAAAAGTTCCCACTTTACATCTTCGACAGAAGCTTTAGAGATTCCTTTATGACCCTCGATAAATTGGCATCTGGAAGTTCTTTGCGCACTTGCTTGACAGCGTTTTGAGCCTGAGCTTTGCTGTAACCAAGAGAAGCAAGTGCCTCAATTGCTTCAAGAGATGTACTGTCCACTTGCATAGGTTCAAATTCCTCTCTCAGCTCCGCAACTATGCGTTCTGCAGTCTTACGTCCTATTCCTGGAATTGCGGAGAGTTTTTCTATATCACCTGTTGCAATTGCTGTAGAAAGATATTCTAAGCTCGTTGCCGACAATATTTTAACAGCGGTCTTTGGACCAAGTTTTGATACTTTTGTTAATTTTTCAAAGGCTTCTCTTTTTTCCTTAGAATCGAACCCGTATAGAGTTATATCTTCCTGCGTTACTACCAGTTTTGTATATACTTTAATATCCTCTCCCTCTGAAGTTTCTGAAAAGCTCTCTGCATCGCAAACAATGCTTAGCACAAAACTTCCAACCCTAATTAGCAGATTTCCCTCACTGCGTCCAGCGTATTTTCCTTCTATTACTTCTATCACTTTGCATCAACTCCAAGAAGTTCGTTGTTCAAACCAAAGAGTTGCGTTACATTGCTCAAAACATGTTCGGTCACATCTTTGCCAAATATTTTGTTTAGCTCTTCGACAACATATGCAACATAAATCGGTTCATTTCTTTTTCCTCTGAACTGTTGTGGTGGTAGATATGGGCAGTCAGTTTCGGTCACTATATTTTCTATTCCTATTATTTTGACTGTTCTTCTAAGCATTTCGTTCTTAGGATATGTAATTGGTCCGCCTATACCTATTTTGAAACCCAATTTTACGAATTTCTTCGCCCAGTTTTCATCTGAACCGAACGCGTGAACAATACCACGTAATTTTTCAGTCTTAAATGCACTTAAAATATCGTACGTGTCTTCGTATGCATCTCTAATGTGGAGTATGACGGGCAAATCGAGCTTTTGGGCTAAAGCAAGTTGATCGGCGAATACTCTTTTCTGAACCTCAACAGGTGAGAGGTTCCTAAAATAATCAAGGCCTATTTCTCCAATCGCGATAACTTTATTTGAAGTTGTTGCGAGTCTTTCGATTTTATCAAGGTAATTTTCTTTATGCTCAAGAGCATCTTTGGAATCGTGAGGGTGGACACCAATTGCACAGTAAGTGTTCGAAAGGCGCTTTGCAATCTTGATAGTTTCAGGCATATCTTTCATATTCGTAGACACATTCAAAACAAATTTTAACTCTTGAGTACGTTTTAGCACATCTTCCAGGTCGTTTTTGAATTGCCACATGTGCAAATGTGCGTGTGTGTCTATCAACTTTTGTGTGTCTAAATTCAATTCCATGGTATACACAGCCTCCTTTTTCTGATATAATTATACCAGAATTTTATTAACTTTATCATGTTTAGTTTTGAAATTGAGAAACAAGAACAGCTTTGGGGGTGTATCAATGGATCGTTACGGAAAACTGACGGTGATTACTGGACCTATGTATTCTGGAAAAACGACAGAACTTCTAAATTTTGCGGAGATTTATGACCTTGGAAGGAAGAAAATCGTTATTTTTAAGCCAGCCATCGATAACCGGTACAGTGCTGAAGATGTTGTAACGCACAAGTTTTTTAAAATGCCTGCTAAGGTAGTTGCGAGTTCTGATGAACTGGCTCGTGTGTATTATTCAGTTGGAGAAAGGCCCGATGCGATTTTTGTTGATGAGGTGCATTTTTTTGATGAAGCAATAGTTGATGTGCTAAAAAAGATAACCTCAGATGGTGTTGATGTATATTGTGCGGGTCTTGACATGAGCTATCTGTGGGAACCTTTCGAAGCAACAGCTAAGCTTATGGCAATAGCTGACGAGGTCATAAAGAAAAAAGCAGTGTGTGAAATATGTGGAGAATACAATGGGACACTATCGTTCAAGAAGAAGACAAACGGTGGTGTGATCGATGTTGGAGGGAAAGAAAAATATATAGCAGTTTGTAAAGATTGTTATAGAGAATTATCTTTGAAGGAGGGAGATAAATGATGGTGAGAAAGTGGAAGATTATTTTGGGTTCACTGTTCATTTTTATTTCTGCATTTGTTGTAGCACAATCGAAAGCAAATGTGACAGTTGTCCACACGAGTAACATATATGGAAATGTTTTGCCCTACAATTATTTTAATGATACTTTTGAGCCAAAAGGTTTGACGTATATTTATTCATACGTGACTTCAAAGAGAGCAGAGAATCAGAATTTTGTTCTCATCGATACAGGAAATATCCTTTACGGAAGTCCGTTTGGTGATTATTTTGTTGAAAAGGACATAGCAGAAAATCGAGTTTTAGAGTTAATTAACAAAACAGGTTACGATGTTTTAGTACCAGGAACGTTTGAGCTTTCGCTTGGTAAAGAGTATCTGAATCAGTATGTAAGAAAGTTTAATGGATTTGTTCTTGCGACAAACTTAGTTGGCGAGATAGACGGTATTAAAAACTACTATGTCAAAGTACTTCCAAACGGTATAAAAATAGCGATTTTCGGCGTCGTACCACCTTATGGTGAATATAAGTACAGTGACTATATTGCAAATCTTCGCGAAAGGATAGATAGAGTTAAGAAAGAAGTTGCGCCAGACGCAATCGTGCTCGCGACAAGTGGTGGCATTTCTTATGATCCCGTAAAAGGAAACAGAATAGCTTTGGAAAGCAATTTGAACATAGGGGACGCTTTGGTAAAGAATTTCTCAAAAGATGTTAATATCTTCTTGTTTGGAAATCAAGCCTTAATTTATACGGGTAAGAATCAAAACGTGATTTACTCACTTCCAGGTAATGATGGATTGTCAGTGAATGAAATCAATCTTGAATTCACGAAGAACGGAACTAAATGGAAATTGAACAACGTTTCCATTAAGAATGTCAAAATGGCTGATATCAAAGTCAACGAGGATATTATTTCATGGGCTCAGAAATTTGAAACAGAAGTGGAAAAATGGCTTTCCGAAAACTTGTTTGCATCTGCAGTGACAATTGGATTCAACAAATACATGGCCATTCTTGAAGATAGCTTAATCACGGAGTTGGTGAATAAATCAATTATTGAATATACAAGAGCGCAAATCGGTATTTGGAATGTCTTTAATCCGAATTTTAAAGGTATAGTGGAAGGAAACATAACAAGAAAAGAACTATATGGGTTGATTGGAAAAACAACATCTGTAAAAGTGTTGAAGCTTTCTGGTGGGGAAGTAAAGGAGATAATCAAGAATAGCCTTCAGTATTTATCGCTTGAAGATAGTAAAGTCTTGTTCTCGAGAACAGTTGTAAACAATCCATGGTTCTATGATCTTATTGAAGGTATAAACTACAAGGTTGTGTTGAACAATGGGACAATAAGAGAAATAACCTTCTTGGGTAAACCTTTAGAAGACAGCGATACTCTTATTATGTCAGTGCCAACTATAAGAACATACGGTCAGAATCCATTACTGAAAGGCAAAGTTATCAATGATGTTGAGGTACCTGTGCAAAAAATACTATTTAGCACGATTGGTAATCTGTTGTCCGATGGGGTAATAGCCAACGAGGAGGATAGAAACAGAGAGTCCTTGGTACTCCTGACATACACTGTTCAAGCGGGTGATACTTTCAGACAAGTTGCTTACAGATTGGGTGTTAGTGAAGAGGAACTCTTGAAACTTAATCCTATTATCAAAGACCCGAATTTGATAAGGCCGGGATGGAAGTTCATCTACTACAAGAAGTATTTAGACCTTATTCCACCATTGAAAGAACTTTTCGAAGCCAAATAAATGAAAAGAGTGAACCAGATATTCAGAATTTAGAATAGTTTTTCATAGGCGGGGTGATAGTGATTCACCTCGCTTTTATTTCTTAAGTTAATCTCTCTGAAAACCAAGTTTTCGTATCATTCACACATAGTTACCATATGTGTGGTATAATATATAAAAGTTGAAATAGTTAAATAAATAGAACACATCCGGAGGTGTTTTGAGTGAAAAAGTTTTATATTACGACGCCTATTTATTATGTTAACGCGGAACCTCATATAGGGAGCTCATATACTACGATTGTTGGTGATATCTTGGCTCGTTACAAGAGAATGCTCGGCTACGAAGTTTTTTATCTGACTGGTACGGATGAACACGGTCAAAAAATAGCTCAGGCAGCACGAGAGAAAGGTGTTGAACCTCAAGTTCTCTGCGATGAACTTGCACAGAAATTTAAAGATTTGTGGAAGGATTTGAATATCACAAACGATTATTTTATAAGAACGACAGATGAAAATCACATGAGAACTGTTCAGTACTTTGTTTCAAGGATGCTCGAAAATGGCGATGTCTACAAAGGTACGTATGAAGGATGGTACTGTGTACCGTGTGAAACGTACTGGAACGAAGATGAATTAGAGCATGATGAACACGGACACAACCTTTGTCCATCGTGCAGAAGAGAAGTCCAGGTCATCAAAGAGGAAAACTATTTCTTCAGATTGTCAAAGTATACGGAGCCTCTTCTAAAGCATTTCCAAGATAATCCCGAGTTTGTTGAGCCTGATTTCAGAAAAAACGAGATGTTAAAAATTCTCGAATCTGGTCTGAAAGACCTTTCGATAACCAGAACAACGTTAAAATGGGGCATACCAATGCCAAAAGATCCAGAACACGTCATTTACGTCTGGGTCGATGCACTGATAAACTATATTTCGGCAATCGGTTATCCTGACAACATGGATAATTTCAACAAATGGTGGCCCGCTGATGTACATCTAATAGGAAAGGAAATTAACAGGTTCCACAGCCTTATTTGGCCTGCAATGTTGATGTCGGTCGGACTACCTTTACCAAAGAAAGTCTTTGCGCACGGCTGGTTGACTGTGAATGGCCAGAAGATAAGCAAGTCGCTTGGAAATGCTATAGATCCACGTGAGTACGTAAAGAAATATGGTAACGACGTTGTTAGATATTACCTCGTTAGAGATATAGTTTTTGGAAAGGATGGAGACTTTTCCGAAGAAAACCTCGTTAAGAGATTGAATTCTGATCTTGCTAACGATTACGGTAACCTGCTCCATAGGACACTTGCTATGATTGTGAAACATTTTTCCTCAATAGTTCCGGGTATTTCTTCGTTAGAAGAAATTGATAAGAGCCTCATAAGTGAATATGAAAAGACAAAAGAGGAATATATAAGCCTGATGGACAGTTACAAGATAACCGATGCGCTTGATAGATTGTGGCAGTTTATAGGGTATCTGAACAAATACTTTGACGAAACAAGGCCTTGGGTGTTGGCAAAGGAAGGTAATAAGGAAAGACTTGGAACAGTTTTGTCTTTGGTTGTAGAGAGTACACTGAAAGTTGCAACACTTGTTTCGCCAGTTATGCCTGATTCATCAAAAGAAGTCTATTCAAGACTTGGTATAAGCAGTGATTTCTCAGAGATTTATTTGACTGGGTGGGAACATCTCAAAGACAGAAAGATTCTACATGGTGAACCACTGTTTAAGAAATTTGAAAAAGGTAAGGAGGAAAAGTTTATGGAAAAAGAGCAAATTAAGGGTCAAGCTGAAACTAAAGTTGAAAATGTCGTAACTATGAGTGATCTTATAGATATAGATTACTTCAAAAAAGTAGATTTGCGCGTTGCAAAGATTTTAGAAGCCGAGAAAGTGGAGAAGTCCGAAAAATTAGTTAAGTTACAGATAGACCTTGGTGAACTTGGCAGGAGACAGATAGTAGCAGGTATAGCTCAGTTCTATAAACCCGAAGAGCTCGTAGGAAGGCTAATAATTGTTGTAGCCAATTTGAAGCCTGCAAAGTTGATGGGACTTGAATCAAACGGAATGCTGCTTGCCGCTAAGAAGAACGATAAGCTCAAACTGTTAACAGTATCTGATGAAATCGAACCGGGAGCGAAGATTTCGTAATAAGTTTCATGGTATTTCAGATTTGTGGTTAGTCAAATTAGTCTGGAATTTGAGGAGGTAACTCAAGGTGAGCGAGAAAGAATTCAGTGATGTAAACAATCCCGTTGAATCTAATGGCGATTCAAAAGATAATAATATAATAGAGCGATTGCTCGAAGAGGAACTTGTGAAATCATATCTGAGCTACTCGATGAGTGTAATCATCGGGCGCGCTATCCCAGATGTTAGAGACGGTTTAAAACCTGTTCAACGAAGAATTCTGTACTCAATGTATGAGTTGGGATTATCGCACAATAAGCCATTTAAAAAGTCTGCACGTATCGTTGGTGAAGTGATGGGTAAGTATCACCCGCACGGTGACGCTTCGATTTACGAAGCGCTTGTGAGAATGGCACAACCTTGGTCCATGAGATATTCACTTGTTGAAGGGCAAGGAAACTTTGGGTCTGTTGATAGGGACCCACCAGCTGCGATGAGGTATACCGAGGCTCGTCTGCATAAAATCTCGGAAGAAATGATGGAAGATATAGAGAAAAATACTGTCCGTATGTTAGATAACTTCGACGGGTCGTTGCAAGAACCAGAAGTTCTGCCTTCAAAATTGCCAAATTTATTGCTTAACGGTGCGAGTGGTATAGCAGTTGGTATGGCGACAAGCATTCCAACGCATAATTTGAAAGACGTGGTGGATACAATAGTCGCAGTTATTAAAGAACCGGATATTTCTGTCGAAAGGCTGCTTGATATAATCAAAGGCCCGGATTTTCCAACTGGTGGAATTATCATAGGAAGAGCTGGAATACGTGAAATGTATGTTACAGGCAAAGGCAGTTTCACTGTAAGAGGCAAAGTTGAAGTAAAACATGAGAAGAAGAAAAAAAGCATAATAATTACCGAGATACCCTATGGCATAAGCAAAGCAGATTTAATAAACCAGATTGCTGAATACTTACAAGAAGAAGAGATTCCAGTCAAGGATTTAAGAGATGAAAGTGATAAAGAAGGTCTTAGGGTTGTAATCGAATTTCCAGAAGAAATAAACGAGGAAGTTATTTTGAACAATCTCTACCAGAAAACAGGCCTTCAAACGAGATTCAACGCAACGTTCTTGGTAATAGATGCAGATAAGCAACCAAGACTGATGAATCTTAAGCAAATAGTTGAGGCATTTGTCAGACACAGGTTTGAAGTTATACGCAGGCGCACACAGTATGCGTACCAACAGGATTCAAGAAAGGCTCATATCCTTGAAGGACTGATAAAAGCTTCGAGGGCGATAGACACCGTTGTAAACATTGTGCGAGGTGCGAAAGATTCTTCAGATGCGACAGCACAGTTGATCGATATTCTCCAACTAACTGAAGAACAGGCAAAGGCAGTATTGGACATGAGACTTGGTAGGCTTACAAACTTGGAAACTCAGAACCTGCAAGGTGAGTACAGGGAAGTATTACTGCGATTGGAAAGGGAAAAAGAAATATTGATGAGCGATGAGAAGGTCTATGAAGTCATGATTCAAGAACTTCTGGAATTGAAGGAAAAGTACGGAGATGAGAGAAGAACCGAGATAACAGAATACGAAGAAACAATAACGCGGTTTGATAAGAAGGATCTTGTACCAAACAAGGATGTTGTTATGACGTTGACAAGAAAAGGCTTCTTAAAGTTGATGGACCTCAATGTCTTCCGAACGCAAAGGCGCAATGGAAAGGGAGTTACTGGAACCAACTTAATGGAAGACGATATCGTCTCACAGATAATTTATACGCAGTTGCACAACAATACGTTGTTCTTCACTTCCTTTGGTAAGGTATACGAACTTGAAAACTTAGAGATAGAAGAAAGTGGACGCACAACGAAAGGTAAGCCCGTTAATAAGTATATAAAGCTTGAACAAGGCGAAAAGGTTCTTGCAATGATGGATATATCAGATTACAGTGGCGACTTGCTTTTTGTGACTAAGAATGGTGTGGTTAAGAGAACGAAACTTGAGGAGTTTAGGAATATAACATCAAAAGGTATAAGGGCTATAACTTTTAGAGAAGGTGACGAGCTTGTTTCTGTGTTGAAAGTTTCATCTGAGGAGCACACTGTGTTGATCTCTACTAAACTTGGAATGAGCATCAGGTTTGGACTTGAAGAAGTAAGAACGATGGGAAGATCCGCAGCAGGTGTTGGTGGAATAAGATTGCGAGAAGGCGACCAAGTTGTCTCTGCAACCATTTTGGAAAATGACGAAGGATTTATACTCACAATAACAGAAAATGGTTTTGGAAAACTGACAGAAGCTTCAGAATACAGGAAGCAGTCGAGAAATGGAATTGGTATAAAGAATATCGCCGACCTTGAAAAAACAGGAGCTATTGTTGGTGTTTCATATGTAAAAGGTGATGAAGAAGTCGTTGTATTTACCAAAGACGGTGCGACTATAAAATTCAAAGTTAGCGATGTACCTTCACGCGGACGTGTAGCACAGGGAGTCAAAGTGATCCACCTTGCTGACGGAGATATCGTCGCAGATTTTGCCGTTATCGGTGGTGAAGATTGATTTGTACAGGGAAATTGAACACAAAGCGGATTTGGCGTATGAAGTAATTGTAAATGATATCGATGAGCTGCTGAGAGATTTAATCGAGATTTTCAAAGAGAATGCAGAGATCGAAAGTTCAAAAAATGTTGAAGTTTCAAATGACAATTTGCAAAATATTGTAAAAAAATGTTATAATATAAAAATGATTAAAGATATGGACGAGTCGGATGAATTCATAGACAGCGTTTTTGACACAGTAAATGATATAATTTCTTTAATAGACAGGGGATATTTTCCAATCAAAGTCGAGAACTCCTGCATTTATTTGATACCGCTTAGAGTGATTTTTAGAATCAAAGCTTTGACTTACCACGCACTTAAAGTAAAAGTTCTGGGTTCAAGAATTCATTTTTGGATGGTGTTCGACGTATGAGGAATTTGACAGAAAAACAGCAGCAAATCTATGAGTTTATAAAAGACTATATAACAATGAAAGGATACTCTCCATCTGTTAGGGATATAGCGCGTCATTTCAAGATGACGCCACGTGGTGCTCAGCAACATATAATAGCATTAGAAAAGAAAGGTTACATAACACGTGCCAAAGGACCAAGGACGATAACCTTGGCTGACAGGAAGGAAAGTATTACAATTCCTGTTAAAGGAAAAATCGCTGCTGGACAAGCCATAGAAATGTTTGAAGAAGTTGACGAAGAAATTGAGGTACCGTTGGTCATGCTTCGAGGTTATGGAGTTTACTTTGCCTTGAAAGTTCAAGGCGATAGTATGATTAATGCACACATTGTTGATGGAGATTATGTAATCATCAAAAAGCAATATACGGCAGAAAACAATTCGATAGTTGCCGTCACGGTTGATGATAAGGTAACACTTAAGCGTATCTTTGTTAGGGATGATGTCATAGAGTTAGTTCCAGAGAATGATTCGTACCCAATTATAAAGCAGGATCCAAAGAAGGTTAGAGTTATAGGTAAAATGGTAGGGCTAATTAGAGTTCTTAAATAGGTTATTTTCACAGTAAGGGGTGGACAGTTATGGAAATGAAGAAATTAGGAGATATAGTTCTTTTTAAAGTTCCTGAAGAAATGGAGCTAACTAATGCTCAGGATATTAAAAGATTTGTATATGAAAATTCTTTCGATAAAGGTTTGAAAAAAGTAATTCTTGATTTTTCTGAAACTAAGTATATAGATAGCACAGGCCTTGGAACTATGGTCGCACTCCACAAGCAAGCATTGATGAACGCTGGAGCGGTTGTTTTTTTGAATCTTGATAGTAACATTAAGAACTTACTTAAAATGACAGCTTTAGATAGAATTTTGAATATTTATGATAATGAAAGGGAAGCCATTGAGTTTCTTAATAAGTAAAAAGCTTAGATTTAAAAGGAGGGGATCATATGTACACTTTTACAGAGCAGTTCGGTGTTGCGGTAGTGGCACTCGACGGAGAAATTAATATGCAAAATGCCATGTCACTTAGAAATTGGGTTGTGGACAATCTCATAAAAAAAGGAAAATCTAAAATCGTTTTTGACTTTGCAAAGGTGAATTCAGTAGACAGTTTTGGATTGGGAACATTCGTGAGCTTACACAAAAGTGCTCTTTCAGCAAATGGTGTAATAGCTTTTGCAGGTCCAAATGAAAATGTTAAGAAGCTGCTTGCAATGACGGCGCTTGATAAAGTTATAAGGTCGTATCCTTCAGTGATGGAAGCCGTAAATGCGATAAAGTAATTCTATAATTCTAAATGATGGGTGTGATCGATATGAAAATAGCCATTGGCAGTGACCATGCAGCCTTTGAATTAAAAGAAAGGATTGTTGAACATTTGAAGAAGAGTGAGGTCGAAGTCATCGATTGCGGTACTTATTCAATTGAAAGCGTCGATTATCCCGACTACGCCAAAAAGGTTGCGGAAAAGGTCGTAAAGAAAGAGTGCGATTATGGAATATTGCTGTGCGGAACAGGAATAGGAATGTCAATAGCAGCGAATAAAGTAAAGGGAATAAGAGCGGCTTTGTGTCTTTTCCCTGATATGGCGACATATGCCAGAAGACACAACAACGCTAATATATTAGTTTTGCCTGGCAGACTTATGGGTATTGAACTGGCAAAATGGACAGTTGATGCGTTTCTTGCTGCCGAATTTGAAGGTGGAAGGCACGAAAGAAGAGTTAAGAAAATTGAGGAGCTTGAGGAATAAATGTCGTGTGAATTCGTTTTCTTTTCAGATTTGAACGTTGATTTTGTACCAAGGAAAGAAATCGACAATGGAAAATTCGTAAGAAATCCAGAAAAACCCGAGAGACTTACTGGGGTGTTAGGTTATTTAAATAAGAAATTTCAATCAGGAAGCGTCGTTGAATTCTCTGAAGAATGGATTCTCAAAGTGCATACTGAAAAATATTTTAAGTACATTGTCAAAAAATCTCAGGAAGTATCTGGTGAATATATTCCAGAAGTCTTTTTTGTCGATTTAATTTTTGATACTGGAACTCCTATAAACAATCTTACTTATATTGCAGCTAAACGGGCAGTGGACGTTGCATTGTCTGCTGCAGAGTGTTCTTTCACAAGTGGAAAAGTAACATATGCATTAACTCGGCCACCCGGGCATCATGCGATGCGTAGTTTCGGTGGTGGTTATTGTTATTTCAACAATGTTGCAATCGCTGCGAAATTTTTTGAAGAAAAGGGTATGAAGGTTGCAATCTTAGATGTTGACTTCCACCACGGTAACGGCACGCAAGACATCTTTTATGCTGATCCAAATGTGCTCTATGTCTCTTTGCATGGTGATCCAAAAGAATTCTATCCATGGTACAGTGGTTTTGAAGACGAGATAGGTGAGGGAAAAGGCAGAGGGAAGAATATAAATATACCACTTCCAAGGGGAACTGATGGAAGGATTTATTTTGAGGCACTAAGAAAGGCACTGGAGAAGATTCAAGAATTTAGCCCCGATGTGTTTTTGCTTTCTCTCGGAACCGATACGCATGTTAAAGATCCAGTAGGTAAGTTTTCTTTAAAATCTGAAGATTACAAGATAGCAGGCAGACTGATTGCTGATGCCACATCAAAGGTAAAGTACAAAGTCTTAGTACATGAAGGTGGTTATAATCATTATTCAAATCTCTCTGCAGTAAAGAATTTTCTTGAGGGATTCCTAAGCTAATATTATGCAAGGAGGAGTATAAATGAGCCTTAAGGAAAAGATTTTGAGCGATATGAAAGAAGCTATGAAGAATAAAGATGACCTCAGACTAAGAGTTCTTAGAGCAATTAAGACGGCTATTGGATATTTCGAAGTCGAGGGTGAAAAAAGAGAGGCAACCGATGAGGACATACAAAAGCTGATACTGAAAGAAATTAAGAAGAGACAAGAATCGATAGAAGCTTACAGGAATGCTGGAAGGGAAGACCTTGCAAAGGCAGAAGAAGAAGAGCTTAAGATACTGGAAGAATACGCTCCAAAGATGCTGTCAAAAGATGAGATTGCCGCAATTGTGTCCGCTGTAATTAAGGAACTTAACGCTACGCAGAAAGATTTTGGAAAAGTTATGAAAGAAGTTATGGCACGAGTCAAAGGTTCGGCCGATGGTAAGTTAGTCAATGAAGTGGTGAAGGAACTATTGAGTTGATGAATCGAGTGAAAATTGCGAATAAACTGAAAATATATCCAATATTTCTTCCAAACTTAGGGTGCAAGACTCGGTGTGTTTATTGCAATCAGTCGATAATGACTGGTGAAAATGTTCCTAAATTTTATGTTTTGGAACAGCTTCTTAAAGACAAAAATGATATCGACGAAATAGCATTCTATGGTGGCACTTTTACAGGGCTTCCAAAAGATGTTATGAAAAGATTGTTATCAATAAGGCCTGATATTCCAAAAAGAATATCTACAAGGCCTGATAGTATAGATGAAGAAATCTTGGAAATATTGAAATCAGGCAATGTTAAAACAATAGAACTCGGTGTAGAGAGCTTAGACGATGATGTGTTAAAACATTCTAAGAGAAACTATACTAAGGAAGACGTTCTAAAGTCAATTAGACTCGTTCAAAATCATTTTGAAGTTGTAGCCCACTTGATGATAGGGCTTCCGTATGACACAAGTGAAAAGGATTTACGCACTGTCAGTAAGCTTTTAAATGAAGGAGTTAAGCTTTTCAGGATACATCCGACTATTGTTTTCAAAGACACGGAACTGGAGCAACTTTACAATAATGGTGAATATGAACCTTTGACTCTTGAAGATGCTGTTACTATTATTTCGGAAATGACAATGTTTGTAGAGAGTTTCGGAGGGGTTGTAACTCGTTTAGGATACTATGTACCTGATTCACAAAAGCAGTTCATCGTCGCGGGACCATATCATCCTTCTTTCGGTGACCTTGTTAGAAGTTCTATAATAAGGATGCTGGTAGAAAGGTACGACATACACCAAATTCAGTACAACAGACGATATAAGTCTTGGATTTCAGCCTATGGGAATTCCAATATAGAACTCGACCGGAGAGAAATCGAAGCAGATGATATTCTGCTCGACAGCATTCCTTACAAGGTGTTTATACGCAGATTTGTTGATGAATTCACGCTACAGAAAATTTCATGAGGTGGTATGATGCAGGAATTAATATTTTGGTTGATATTTGGAGTAGTAGCTACAACACTGCTTTTTACACAAGTTCTGGTTACAATTCCGAAGGAACCTGTTGCTTTACCATCCGTACAGGAGGTTATTCCGGACGTTGGAAAAAGTGATCCTTCTGTTTCTTTGGTGTACGAAAATAATGTTTTAACCAATAGACTCAATGACTGGGTCAAGGACAAGAAAAGCAAAGTAATATACGGACTTGGTCAGGCGTCAGGCCCAAATTTTAACGAGCGAACCGTAAAAGAGTCTGCTCTCCAAACGGCATATCAGAAAGTTATAGAATCAATCGATGAATTGCAGAAGGAAATTCTTCAAAAAATCGTTTCTCAAAATCCTGCGAAAAAAGAATTTTACGCAGAAAATTTGAAACTGGTTTTTGATAAGCTCTATCAGCACATAACGAGTGACGAATCTTTGGCACCAGTTTTCAAGATATGGACAAAATCAAGCGGAGAGGTTATTACATACTACTATATTGTGATACTCGACGATGAGTACTCTTTGAGCATAATGAAGGTTTTCGCCTATGATTTTTTTGAAATGTTGAAAAATGATGGAATTGACTTTGACATGCTTTGGAGGAATGAATTCTATCAGTCGGTAAAAACAAGCAAGTAATCGAAAGATTTCAATATAAAATAAAAATTGGCGGAGGCGGTGGGACTCGAACCCACAAGGACCGCGAGGTCCACCGATTTTCGAGACCGGCTCCTTAGCCATTCGGACACGCCTCCGACCTTTAAGCTCTGCTCAAATAGTATATCATAAGCTGAAGATTTTTCAATATGCAAAAGAGGTGAATTCATCAGTGAGTTCTACAAGTAATATACCGAAAATTATGATAGTAGAAGACGATAGAAAGCTTAGAAGGCTGATCGAATTGGAGTTACAGCATGCTGGATATAGTGTCGTTACCTACGAGAGTGGTATCGATGCAATTGAAAACTTTGGGAGCGAGAAACCTGATTTGGTTATATTGGATATAATGCTTCCGGATACTGATGGATACGAAGTTGCAAAAGAAATCAGAAAGTTGAGCCCTGATGTTCTCATTTTGATGCTTACAGCTTTGGGAATGAAAAAAGACAAACTAACAGGCTTTGAATCAGGAGCTGATGATTACCTTACAAAGCCATTTGATAACGAGGAATTATTGGCACGGATAAGAGCGCTATTGAGGAGAAAACACATATCGATATCAACACCGATACGATTAGGGAATTTGGAAGTATATGAAGATAAGCATGTTGTTTTATTCAATGGAAGGGAAGTTGACTTGAGCAAAACTGAATTTGAACTCTTGTTATACCTTTTAAAGAATCACAGCCGTGCAGTCAGTAAAGAAGAAATTTTAGACGCAGTCTGGGGAATTGATTACTACGGTTCTGACAACACAGTCGAAGTTTATATTAATTATTTACGAAAAAAGCTATCTCCAGACATAATAAAGACAGTAAGAGGTATAGGATACAAGTTAGTTGGTGAGAAACTTGAAACTGACCACTAAGATATCTTTCTTCACAACTCTCGCTTCTGTTTTAGTTGTATCTATAGCACTTCTGCTTATTTACAGATATTTTTACGTCCTCGCTGTTCGAAGTGTTACTTCAGACTTCATCAATCCTCAGAGGTTTGTCACAGTTGTAGATACACCGGTTGGAAAGCAATATTTCGTTCTAAGATGGGATGTTTATGTTGCGGATTTGTCTACCGGTGAAGTTATCAATGACCCGTATGGTATAGGTTTGAAAGATGTAAACGGATTTCAAAAGATTGGGGATAAACACTACTACTTTGTGAAACTTGATGATATTATTTTGGGAAAAGATGTTACACCTACGATGCGGTTTTTGGAGAACATAAGGAAGATTTTCATGTTCACCATAGTATTGATCGCTGGAGGTATCTTCTTATCTACCTATGTACTAACGAAGGAAAGTGTAAAGGAAATAAAAGCATTCGTCTCAGAAATTGAACTTCTTGGTGGGTCAGATGTCTCATATCGGGTAAAGATTAAACCTAAGAGCTTGGAAGTTGAAGAATTAGTGTCGAAGTTCAATGATTTGATGGAAAGAATTGAACGTTCTTACAAGGCACAGGAATCTTTCGTGTCTGCGGTCTCCCACGAGCTTAGAACGCCTATTGCGACTCTTCTCGGTTATGTAAACATGCTTAAGAGGTGGGGAGCGAAAAATGAAGAGATACTTACAGAATCTGTTCAGGCGATAGAAGAAAGCGCAAAAGAAATTAAAAATATCATAGAGAATATGCTGTTAATAGCAAGGGTGGAAACTCTTACGGAAGAGAAGATTAACATTCGTGACTTCATATCAGAAATTGTACAACACAAGTTTAAAGACAGAGAAGTTATCGTTGAAGGGGAAGGAACTATTGAAACGAACAAAGAAGGACTCGGTATAATATTGACTATCCTTGTTGACAACGCATTTACCCACGGTGCTCCACCTGTTATAGTAAGCATAGATAACGGCAAGATAGACGTCATAAACCATGGACCAAAGATATCAGATGAAGTTCGGGACAAAATATTTGAGAGATTCTATAAAGGTGAAAACTCTTCTGGAACAGGGTTGGGCTTGTACATAGCAAGCGAAATAGCTAAGAAACTTGGATTACAGATAAAGCTGTATAGTTCTGATGAACGTACAGTGTTTTCAATTCTTAAGATTAAGAATGGGTGATATTAATTCTATCAAATTTTGGTCGATAACAAATATGAGGTGATATTTATGCAAGTTAACGGTCTTGGATCCGGTTATACAGGTATCAGTATGTTTCCTATTCAACGAAGTGTTCCAGTACATTCTGGAACATCTGGAGTCTCTGATGTTCAAACACAAGTAAATCAAGCAAAAGAACTTATGCTGAAAACACTGGAATTTGCATTTTACAAACAGCAAGATATGAATCTCAAGCTTGTTAGGATCGCAGGTCAGCTTTATCAAGGACAGAACATCGATACAAGTGTTTGAATTTGCAACTACACTTTACAAAAAATAAGAAAAGGCGAGTGGTTATTTTCCACTCGCCTTTTTTCTACTGCACTTATTATTTAAGTAACCCTTTTTGTTTGAGAAAATCTGTAAGTATTTCTTCCAATGTTGGTTCGCCGATTTCTTGCAATTCATACCTAACTCTTACTGCAGGTTTATTTATGTGCATAACTCTTCTGAGGTCGATTGGAGTACCAATGATAACTACGTCAGCATCTGACTTGTTTATTGTTTCTTCTAATTCTTTAATTTGTTTTTCACCATAACCCATTGCTGGGAGTATAACGTCAAGGTGGTTGTATTTTTTGTATGTTTCAACTATTGAGCCAACAGCAAATGGTCTTGGGTCAATAATTTCCTTTGCTCCAAATCTTTTTGCTGCAACGTAACCTGCTCCATATCTCATTTCGCCATGTGTTAGGGTTGGTCCATCTTCAACAACGAGAACCTTCTTGCCTCTGATCAGTGATGGATCATCAACGAAAATTGGAGAAGCTGCATCTACTACTATTGCATTTGGGTTCCACTTTGCGATATTTCTTCTCACTGTCTCGATATCTTCCCTATTTGCTGTCTCTTCTTTATTGATTACTATGACATCTGCCATGAGTAAGTTTGCCATGCCTGGATAGTATGTCACTTCATGGCCTGGTCTGTGTGGGTCAACAACGACTATCTGAAGGTCAGACTTGTAGAATGGAAAGTCGTTATTTCCACCGTCCCAGAGAATTACATCTGGGTTTTCTGCTTCTGCACTTCTCAATATTGCCTCGTAATCAACACCTGCGTAGATAACGCTCTTTCTGTCGATATGTGGCTCGTATTCTTCTCTCTCTTCAATTGTGCAGTTGTGTTTATCAAGGTCTGAATAATCTGCGAATCTTTGAACTTTCTGTGCAACAAGGTCGCCGTATGGCATCGGGTGTCTTATGGAAATAACCTTCATGCCCTTGCTTCTGAGTATGTCAAGAACTCTTCTTGTTGTCTGACTCTTTCCACAACCTGTTCTGATTGCACACACCGATACAACAGGTTTTGTTGATTCAACAGTTGTTGCTTTTGGACCCATCAATTTGAAATCCGCACCTGTAGCAAGAGCTATAGCAGCTCTTTCCATAACATATTGGTGCGGTAAATCACTGTAAGCAAGGATTACTTCGTCAACATCATATTTTTTGACTAACTCGGGTAAGTTTGCCTCATCTTCAATAGGAATTCCGTTTGGATAAAGTGGTCCAGCAAGCTCGGCGGGATATACTCTACCTGCTATATCAGGAATTTGAGTTGCTGTAAATGCTACAACTTCGTAATCGGGGTTGTTTCTGAAGAATGTGTTGAAGTTGTGGAAATCTCTTCCTGCGGCACCTAAGATGATAACTCTTCTCCTTCTTTTTTCCATCACTTTCACCTCCAACTTTATATACCATGATTTTCGAATGAATGCAGACTAATTATACATTGTAAAGGGTGTAATTTCAATAACAGCAAAGAATGAATTTCAGAAAAAATAATTTAAGTATATTATTATGCTCTTGTATGCTCGCGTATGCAAAAGTATGTTCTCTAATGTATTCAAAGGTTTTGTAAGTCTTTTCACAGATTCTTGGAAACTATTCCAAAATGTTGTTTACTTTCTTACTTGTTGTAGTATAATACTAATGGTTTCCACATTATCTTAGAAGGGGAGGTAGAGTGTATGAGAAAAGTTCTTACGGTAGTTTTAGCAGTATTGTTTGTCTTCTTGGCTTTTGCTCAAGCCAAAAAGATTACTATATGGACATCTGAGGCACAAGTTCCTATTCTTAAGAAACTTGCGGATCAGTACAAAGCAAAGTATGGTGTACAGGTTGATGTCGTTCAGGTAAATTTTGGTGACATCAAGTCGAAATTCTTAACAGCAGCACCAGCAGGAGAAGGTCCAGATATCATCGTTGGAGCACACGACTGGGTTGGAGAACTTGTTGTCAACGGTTTACTCGAACCAATAAACCTTCCAGAAAAAGACAAGTACTTCCCAGCACCACTCCAAGGTTTCACCTACAATGGAAAACTCTACGGTGTACCATATGCATTTGACGGTCCTGCACTAATGTACAACAAAGATTACGTTCAGAACCCACCAAAAACATTCGATGAGCTCATAACACTTGCAAAGAAGATTGAAAAGGACTTTGGCGGAGAAGTTAGAGGTTTGATTTACGATTACAAAAACTTCTACTTCAGCTCATTTGCATTCTTTGGTATGGGCGGTTATGTATTCGGAACGGACAAATCAGGAAAGGTTAACGTAAAAGACGTTGGACTTGCAAACGCAGGTGCAATTGAAGGTCTTAAACTCATAAAGAAACTTGTTGATGAAAAGATACTCACATCAGGTGACAACTACAATACAATGGACGGTCTCTTCAAAGATGGTCTTGCAGCAATGATAATCAATGGTCCATGGGCAGTTCCAGGCTACAAACAAGCGGGTATCAACTTTGACGTTGCACCAATTCCAACACTCCCTGGCGGAAAGAATCCAAAGCCATTCTTCGGTGCACAAGGTTTCATGGTTAACGCAAAGAGCAAGAATAAACTCTTCGCACTTGACTTCTTAACAAAATTCATCGCAACAAAAGACATAATGTTCCAAATTTGGCAAGCTGACCCAAGATGTCCATCAAGAAGCGATGTTAACGAACTTGTTATGTCAAGAGATCCACTTACAAAGAAATTCGCAGACTTCCTTGGAAAGTACGGACTTCCAATGCCAAATGTTCCAGAGATGGCAGCAGTTTGGGGAGCAATGGGAGACGCACTCGCAAAGACGCTTGACCAAGGAGTACCAGCAGAAAAAGCACTTGCAGACGCAGTTGCACAGATTAAAGCACAGATTAAATAATTCTTGAAATACAGATAGGGGCACGGGGGTATGCCCCCGTGCTTTTTCTTAATGTCTATATCAAAACCTAATCTGCAACATTCTTTCAAAGTCAAACGTACCAAATGAATGTTCAAAAATACAGTCGGGGAGGAATACCCATGAGATTCTTGAAAGTGCTTGGCTGGATCTTTTTGGTGTTTTTCACAGTATTTGGAGTTCTTGGAGGGATTTTCCTTTTTGGCAGAGGCTTTTATGAGCTATCTGTAACTTTGTTTGTGCTTATATTTTTGATTGACTTTTTCATAATTAACAGGAACGCTTATCCGTACAGATACATGATACCCGCTCTTGTTCTTTTGTTTATACTTGTGCTTTATCCGATAGCTTTTACGATCAGAACAGCTTTCACGAACTATGGAACTGGTCACATAATGACAAGACAGGAAGTCGTTGAGAGATTGTTGGTTGATCCAATTTACACGTACATTGTGGAAGAAAGCACACCACTCAATTACAGTGTTTACGTAAAGTTTGACGGCACTCAACCAACATCCGATTTTGTAGTGGTTGTTTCTTCGGCAACGGAAACTTACATTGCGAAAGATTACAACGTCTTGAAAAGCGAAGCTGGTCAGTTAATCTTAGCTGAGGCGCAGTTTCTCAAAATTAACGAAAGTGGAGTTCAGACAGAACTTCAAAATGGAAGAATTGAATTAATAAAAGACTCGGGGAATATATATAAGTACTTCTACAGTCCAGACGATACTTCTACACAAATTAACGAAGATTACTTTAAGTATTCTATTCTCTTCCCAACTATGAGTAAAATAGAGTTTGTCGATAAATCGTCAGAAAGATATGCTGTGAGACAGAACGAAGAAGGAAAATTGTATATGTATAAGATTAGGCACATGTACAAACTTGGTCTCGCAGAAACTATAGAGAAAGGAAAGAGCATAGTTAAGACAGTATTGATTAATACGATTACTAACAGGCCGTTAATCGAAGAGAATGGTACTATTTACGATATAAATGAAAAAGGCGAAAAAGTAGCAGTTGGTGGCTACATCTCTGGTTATGGACTGAAGAATTTCACAAGAATTTTCACAGATCCGACTGTTTCAGGTCCTTTTGCAAAGATATTTGTTTGGAACTTCACCTGGGCAGCTCTCAGCGTTCTCTTCACTTTTGTAATTGGTCTGATACTTGCTCTTGTTCTTAATAATCCGAACTTAAGAGGTAGGGCGATTTACAGGTCATTGCTGATAATTCCTTGGGCTATTCCTGCATTCATTTCAGTTCTTGTTTGGAAGAATGGGTTTTTCAATGAGACATATGGTATTCTCAACAAGTTTGTCGTGACGCAGCTTTTTGGTGCGGAACCGATTAAGTGGTTTAATGATCCATTCTGGGCAAAGGTTGCTGTTCTTACCGTCAATACTTGGCTCGGATTTCCATACATGATGGTTGTTTCACTCGGTGCGCTTCAGAGCATACCGGAAGACTATTACGAAGCAGCTGCTATCGATGGTGCTAACAAATGGCAGAGATTTTGGAAGATAACATTCCCACTTCTTATGACAACAATAGCACCGCTTTTGGTTGGAAGCTTCGCGTTTAACTTCAACAATTTTGTTAATATCTACCTCTTAACTGGTGGTGGACCAGCGATGCCAAATACAACCACACCAGCTGGTTCAACTGATATTCTTATATCCTACACTTACAAGCTCGCTTTTGAAGGTGGACGAGGTCAGGATTTCGGATTTGCATCGGCAATTTCAATTATCATATTCCTTATAGTTGGAACTCTCAGCTTCATCAACTTCCGTTTGTCCGGCTCCTTTGAGGAGGTGAATAGATAATGGTTCGAAAAGAGAGAAAAATTCTAACACATATAATTCTCATAATCATTTCAGTAGCTGTTCTATTTCCAATAGTATGGGTTGTTTCTACCTCGCTTAGAAGGGATAACGCGGCATTTTCGACGAAGCTCTTCAGTAGTAGAATGACCCTTCAAAATTATATCGACCTTCTTGCACCAGAAAAGAATGGACCAAGGCTCGTATCCGATATGGATGCACTTATACTAATGGCTCCACCACACGATAAAATAACTATAGAAAAAGCAACCCAATATTTCAAAGAGGATGTCCAAAGGTTCAAAAAGTATATACAAGAAACTGAAAATTTGAAGTCTCAGATAGACACGGCAATATCGAATCTAAGGGAATACTTCGAGAAAAATTCTGATGCTTTAATAAAAGGTTATGTGAGTGACATTGATAAGATAGTTGGTGAGCTAAAGTTTGAAAAGCCGACGAAGTATTTACAAGTTGCCGCATATGAGCTTTATAACAGCGGAGAGGATTTGAGTGCACTTGTTGATATCGACCCTTACCAAGGACAAAAGGAATGGGAACTCCTTATTGGCAATAAGAAATCCGAATTGGAAGAGATAGATTCGCAAATCAGCAGCGTTAAGATGACTTTGCAACCCTTAGAAAAATCCTATGCACAGTATCAGGGTGTATTCTTAGCCTCCGTTCGAACAATACGTTCTTATCTTATTCCGCAGCTTTCGGAATATACTCTTGTCTTGAAATCTGCTTCAGAACTGCTCGAAGCTGCAAAAAACTCAAGTGTCTATGCGGAAATGATTCCGGACGAAACAGCTATTATGGAAAGATTCACCAACACCCTGAGTAAAATTAAAGACATACAGTTGAACATCCAAAAGTTCACAGACTTGAACGATATAGATCAAGCATTGACAGAATTTCAAAAATATTATGATTTAGTACTAAATAACTGGTCTGCCGCAGTTGATAAAGACAAGGCACCATACGCTGACTTTTTGAATACGCTTGATACATTCACTGTAAGGGTGTCAAGTACGGTAAATGAGGCGGTCTCAATGCTCAGTAAGCTTAACAATTATACAAGTAAGATGTTAGCGCTCCAGAGTCAGATAGAGAAGTACAAAGCTATGCAAAATAAACTCGAAAAAAGGAAAGAAGAGATAAATACAGAGATAGAAAAGGCTTATGAACTTATACACGATGCACTGCTTTACCTAAAAGCGCAGCTTGCCATTGTTCAGTTGAACGAAGTTAAGTCAAGAGTCTCAAACATGAGGTTACCTGCACAGCTCCAGATGCTGAACTTGCAATCAAAAAGAATATTTGGCATAGTCAGTGATGTTGCAAGTCTGATTAGGGATGAGAAAAAGCAAAAAACACTAAGGAGCATAGCAAATAAACTTGACTGGCCCGGAACCGCTAAAGATATGTTCACAAACTATGACTTGTTCGTTCAAAATTATGGACCTTTCATAAGTGACTTGAAGTTATACCTGTCTGACATAGAAATCCAAGGTCCAAGATTTATGCCCGTTTCAAAAACTGGCGTAAAAGTCAGACCAATGTCAATGGAAAGGCTTACTGACACTGTGCTCTCTGTTTACAGAAACAATGTTGTGCCAAATATGAACGTTATGTCAAGGAAGTCTTCCGAACTCTCCGATAAATTGAATTTAAAGGATATAACTGCTTATTCTAAAAAGATTGATGGTGCTTCATTCAGAATAGACCAGATATGGCAAAGGAAACCTGACCATTACATGATGAGATGGATACTGAACAGTGTTATCGTTTCGCTCTCAGTTTCATTAATAATTACAGCTGTAACAGCACTAGCCGCATATCCGTTCAGTAGAATGAGGTTCAAAGGAAGAAAGTATGGTATAATGGGATTGTTACTGATTCAAATGTTCCCGGCAATAATGTACATGATAGCTATCTACACGTTCTTGGCATTTGCTGGAAAGTACATACCTGGATTTGGCTTAAGCAAGCTCTCGGGTCTTATATTTGCGTATCTCGGTGGTATAGCCTATAATATGTACCTTATCAAAGGATACTACGACACGATTCCAGATTCTCTTGAAGAAGCCGCACTTATAGATGGCGCAACAAGATGGCAGACATTCGTAAAGATAGTTCTTCCACTCGCTTCACCAATACTTGCTGTTATAGTAATACTAACTTTCATGGGGACATTCAATGAATTCGTTCTTGCAAGGATAATTCTCCAAGACGTTCAACAGTACACTTATGCTATCGGTCTTTACACATTCTCGACAGGACCATTTGAAACACAATGGGGACTTTTCACTGCAGCAGCGATGATAGGTATGATACCAATGGTTATACTCTTCTTACTGATGCAAAAGTACATCGTTGGAGGCCTTGTGAAAGGAGCAGTAAAAGGTTAATGTTAAATGAGCACGAGCTTTATTTGCCTGATTACCAAAAATCTATTGTAAATCTTCTCTCACGATTTCTTAAACATTTTGGATGTCATTCAAATCACCCAGAATTTCCCCTCGAAGGTTCCTTCGAGGGGTTTTTCAATGGAGTGAATAAGATAGTTATATTTCTTGTTGATGGAATGGGATACAACAAATTTATCCAAGTGAACGAAAAACTTGGGTTTGAAAGTATATTGAAGGTATCGAGCGTTTTTCCTTCTACAACAGCTGCGGCTGTTACAAGTTGGTTTACAGGGAAGACCCCAAAAGAACACGGATTGTTAGGATATATTCTTTACCTAAGAGAAATCGGCGGACTTGCAAACATGATAGAGTTTACTTATCCTGGAATTGAAGGAAATATATTCTCGAGTATTCTGAAAAAAAGACTCCATCGAATAGATAACATATTTGACCAGTTAAAGGAAAAGGGATTGTACGGCGGAGTTATAACACACGCGTCGATTGCCAATTCTGGATTATCTTACCTAATACACAAGAACGGACATATAATGGGTTATTACTACATGGGCGACTTGTTAGCAACACTTAGAAAGAAACTTTTAGAAGACTGGAGCGGAATTCTCTACGTTTACTGGGGACACTTGGACGGATTGGGGCACAAAAAAGGACCAGATAGCGATGCATACGATATGGAAATGACAAGGATACTTATGGAATTGAAAAGATTTACCTCTGAAAGTCTGCCACACGACTCGCTCTTTGTAATCACTTCTGATCACGGAATGATTCAAATTCCAAATTCGAGCAACAACTTCTTGAAACCTACGGATTCATTTAATAGACTTTTATCTTCTCCACCCGGTGGAGAGATGAGGATGATGTATTTCTACCTTTTGAAGCGTAGTGCCTACGATGCGTTAAGGTTATACTTTGACGAGAATTATCCAAATTCAGCAATTTTCTTGTCTAATAAAGAAGCGCTCGAGATGGAACTCTTTGGTCCTGGAAGAACACACCCGGAGTTGTACAACAGAATAGGTGATGCTATAATGATTGCAACAAAGAATAATGCCTTCACATATATGTACAGCGGAGGCGAGGAAAGGCTCGCAGGAATGCACGGTGGGCTCACTGAAGAAGAATTGTATGTTCCTGCGGTGTTTTTGAGACGATGAATTAAAAGTATAAAATAAACTTAGAAGCAGGAGGAAAAGGTGAGATGACAGAAAAAATTAATGTAGCTAACGAACGACAAGTAAGAGTACGATTTGCACCAAGCCCAACCGGATACTTACATGTGGGCGGTGCTCGAACAGCCTTATTTAACTGGCTTTTCGCACGTAAGAATAACGGGAAGTTTATACTTAGGATAGAAGATACTGACACAGAAAGGTCCACGAGAGAATCCGAACGTATGATAATGAACGATATGAAATGGCTTGGATTGAATTGGGACGAAGGTCCTGATATTGGTGGAGAGTATGGTCCTTACAGGCAAAGTGAGAGGCTCGAACTGTATAGAAAATATGCCTACCAGCTCGTTGAGGTGGGGCATGCGTATTTTGCTGTTTACGACAAAGACGACCCAAAGAAACTACTGTATAAAACAGAAAAGCAGCCAGAAACCGATAATCCGTATACAATAGTCTTCAAAGTACCAGAAAACAGAACTCTTTCTTTTGACGATATGCTTAAGGGTACGATTGAATTTTCAACAGAGCACATGGAAGACTTCATTATCGTTAAGTCAAACGGCTATCCTGTCTACAACTACGCTGTTGTGATCGATGACTATCTCATGGGCATCACACATGTATTGCGTGGTGAAGACCATATATCGAATACGCCAAAACAACTACTTATATATGAAGCTTTGGGTTGGACTCCACCGAGGTTCATGCATATTCCGCTGATACTCGGTGCTGATAAAACACCACTAAGTAAAAGACACGGAGCAACAGCTGTAGAGCATTTTAGAAGAGAAGGATACCTTCCGAAAGCGTTAGTTAACTACTTGGCAATTCTTGGTTGGAGCGTCGACGAGGAAATTTTTGATTATACAAAGAAAATTGAATCTTTTTCACCAGATCAGATATCGAATAAGAACGTAGTTTTTGATTATCAAAAACTCGAATGGGTAAATGGAAAGCATATGAGGTTGTTATCTAACGATGAGCTCTATGCATATTTTGAAGAATGGGAAAAGTTTACTGGAATTAAAAGTGATGTTCCAAGGGAAGTGATTAACATATGCCGCGAGAAAGTAAATACTTTAAAGCAATTATACGAATTTGTCCTCCCGTTTGTGGATGATAAATATGAATACTCATCGGACTATATTGAGAAATTTGTCAAAAAGCCGGAAGCCAGATCTATATTAAGCTTAGCTATTGAAAAATTCGAAGCACTCGAAAATTACACTATTGAAAACGTTGAAAAGACCTTGAGAGTTATTGCAGAAGAATTAAGTCTTGGTACAAACAAAGTATTCCAGACTATTCGTGGTGCTCTTTTAGGAAAGCTTGTAACACCTGGTTTATTTGAAAGCATAGTGGTTTTGGGAAAGGAAGAGACGTTAAAGAGATTGGGCAAAACTGTGGATTTCATAAATAAATTAGAATAATACTCTCGGCATTATGGGGTGATTGAGTTGCTCATACACAAGAGGTATTTTGAGAGCACGGTAGAAATTACAAGAATCGAGGAAAAAGACGGAAAGTTTTATGCATATGCGAATGCATCACCGTTTTATCCAGACGGTAAGGGTGGCCAGCTCGGTGACAGGGGGAAGATTGCAGGAGTAGATGTTTTTCATGTTTTTGAAAAAGATAACGAAATTGTCCATCAGATTGCTGGCACTATCACACCAGGTATCCATGAAGTCATTGTCGATCAAAAGCGACGTAAAGATATCGCCCAGCAACATACCGGACAGCATATTCTCTCAGCTGCGTTCTTAGAGGTTGCGGATATAGAAACCGTCAGTTTCCACATGGGCGAGGAGTATTCAACTATAGATCTCGACGTTCCATTTTTGGAAAGCGAAGTCATCTCAGAGGCAGAAGAGCTCGCCAATAGAGTTACACAATCTTGTTATACAATAGAAGAGATAATAACGGACATTGAGGGGTCTAAGAATTACAACCTGAGAAAACCCTTAAGCGATAAAGTTACCGGAGAAGTTAGGCTTATAAAAATAGACAACTTCGACGTTTCTGCGTGTGGTGGATTTCATCTTAACAATACTGGCGAGGTAGGTTTGATAAAAGTAATAGATGCTGAGAAAGTCAAGGGTAATCTCACAAGGATCTACGCAGTCGCTGGGAAGAGGGCGTTGAAATACTTTCAAAAATACAATTCCGTCTTAAAAAAACTTTCCAAAATGCTCACATCTTCAGTGGGCGAATTGGAACTGCGTGTGGAAAAGCTTTTGAACCAGAGCAGAGACCAAGCTTTACTACTTTCTAAGATTTCGCAGGAATACGCAACTGTTTTGAGTCAGAATTTGTCAAATAAAGGTCTGGTATACTTAGAAGGATACACAGAAGTTGGGAATTTCTTAGCTAAAATTGGAAATTTCGAAGACAGCATTTTAGTATTTTACGATAACAGCAAATACATAATTGCTTCTAAAAAATACGATGTAAGAAATTTTGTATCAAAGTTAATAGAGAAATTTGGTGGAAAAGGTGGTGGAAAGAGCGAATTTGCTAACTACCAACCTACCAAAAAGTTAAAATTTGAAGAACTTGAAGAAGTATATCATGAGGTGTACAATAGAGATTGAACCTATATTATGTTAAAAAATTCCAGGAGGTGCAACAACTATGAGCTTGAGAAAACTATTGAGCTTTTTATTACTAACCATACTGCTGTTAACAGTGAGTTTTGCCGATGCGCTGAAATTCTTGCCAAAGGATTATTCCATGCTTGTTTATGTCCCGGATCTTCCAAAAGCGTACGATGCCTTCAAAGCGCTTCCGATAGGTCAGACTTTATTGGCTGATACGGGAATTGGTCTTGAATCTCTCGTCTTAGGTGTTCTCGAACAACAATTGTTATCTATGAAGTACACACTGAGCGACTTCGACCTATTCACGAAAGAAATGCTTGTTACTACAGATAAAGAAGGAAATATAACTGTCGTACTTGGACCTGTGAAAAACACAACAAAAGTCAGAAAAGTCCTTGAAAGCTTCTTAGAACAAGAGACTCTCAAGAAAGTAAAATTTGTAGAAAACTACTTCGTGTATTCAGACGTGCAAGTTGGCGGAGGGAAAGTACCAGCAAATCTATCGAGCACGTTGAAGGGAAATCTCGGTGTTACGTACACGAATATTGTAGATAAAGATATATCGTTTGAAGGATACGGATACATCCGCGTGGAGAACAACGCACTTGTGCTTTATCAGAAAATAGATGCAAAGACACAGGCTGCAAAGAATGCACTTAAAACTTTGCAAAACACAAAACCAGTCGATGTGCTCGGAGATAAGAACGTTGGAGGGGATTTGCTCATATTCGTTAACAGGCAGATACCTGAGGCTTTGAAAAAGAGCACTTTAGATGCATTGTTATCCGTTGCAAATATAACAAACGTGAGTATAAGTGGTGTGATGTACGCATCGGCAGATATAGGTTCAGCTGTGAGTAGTTTGCTTAGTGCAGATTCACAGAGTCAAACGTCTAATCAGAGTAATCAAAATAACCAAAATGTTTCCGTTTCATCCTACTCGGTTGTTTTTGGAAGTGGATTCAAAATGCCAGAAGAAGTCAAGAAGTATGTTACGATAGGTTCTGAAAAATATGGTGTTCTCACTACAGAAAATGGTATGGAGAGTTATTTACTTATAAAGAATGACAGAATGATTACGTACACGGTCGCACCGAACAAATACAAACCCGGAGATAAGACGTTTTTTACAGCAAACTATGATCCAAAGTATTTTATGGGTGTTTTCATAAACTTTGAACCGCTTATAAACACGATGCTTGGAAAGAAAATTAAATCTTCCGCGACATTCGTTGCATATGTTGAGGGTGATTCTATCATTCAAAAAGGAACGGTGAAATGATTGTCTGAAAAAGGGGCAAGTAAGCAGAAGAATGCATTAAGTGGCTGTTTTAGCTTTGTGTTTTTTGCATTCATGATTTTAATATTTCTTTCAATCTTTGGTTCAGTTTTTGAGAACTACTATTTCTTTATGTTTGTTCAGAAAGTATTGCCATTCATTTTCATAATCATTCCTACTTTAGTGTTCGTAATTTTTGCTTATGCAATACTGTCTACTATCGTCAAGATTTTCAAAGGCGGGAAAAAGCCAACGAGAGAAAGAAGCACGGACATTAAGGATTTAATTAACAAGGAAAGAAAAACAGAATCGGATTTTGAAGAAACTTCAGAAGACTATACAAGAGAAAAGACGCTTGAGTATAAAAGAAGTTTCTCTGAAACAGGTTTGTCTTCTTCCTCTGAAAAAGACATGGGTGTTGCAGAGGCATTCAGACTTTTAGGTCTTAAATCGAATGTACCGTATACTAAAGTAAGCGAAAAGTACTATGAACTTGTTAAGAAATTCAACAGAGCCAAGATGTCTGAGGAGATGCGACAGAAAGTTCTAGACGAGCTTGCAAAAGCTTATGAGATTTTGACAGAATACTATTCTAAGAATGCTTGATAAAGAAGGTGGTTCTGTGGAATATGAGTTCTATTTCACGTTTCCGATGCCACCAATAAGCATCTTGTTTATCATTTTAAGGATATTTGCTATCTTCCTAACTGTCTACACGTTATTTATCTTAGTAAGATTTTTGATTTCACCAGAATCAGGTACTGATGTTGGAAGAAGGAACGAATTTGATAAAAAACAGTATAGAAATCTTAGAGCAGAAGCAGATGAAAAACTTCTGAAGGCTTTTAAAACTTTTAATGCAACACCCAACGACTCATATTCAGATATTTCTGTTAGGTATTACTACTTAAGAAGGATGCTGTCTTTATCTTCACTTCCTTTGGAGGTAAAGGAAGCTAAATTAAAAGAAATAGATGAACTTTTTGAGGTTATAACTGACTATTACACGAAAAGATGAACGAAAATACAAAAGGGGACGGAAGTCCCCTTCATTGTTTTTTACAATTTCAATTCTCAAGACTTAACAATTTCTTGCATAATCTAACAGCTTCTTGTGCATCTTTTGCATAATACGAGCCGAATTTCCTTGCAAGTTCTTCGTTCATAGATGCTCCACCAGAAATAACGGGTACATGAATATTGTTTTCTCTGAGAGCTGTGACGACATTTCCGACTTGCACCACGGTTGTTGTCATCATTGCAGACAGCCCTATAATATCCGGTTTTATTTCAAAGAACTTCTTTACAATCTCGCCAGCTGGTACGTCTTTTCCGATATCTATAACTTCGAAACCAGCACTTTCAAGTACTGTTGCGACAATTTTCTTACCAATGTCATGTATATCTCCTTCAACGGTAGCGAGCATGACCTTTCCGAGCTTTACAGAATCTTTTTCCTTTATCATTGAAAGCAGTTTATTAAATATCGGTTTAACAGTCTCAGCTGCAAGGATAAGATGCGGGAGGTATATCTTATTAGCTGAATACAGATTTCCTATCTCCTCCATGGCTTTTGTCAAGACACTTTGAGCTATTTCAATAGGCGTTAGTGTGTCCAAGAAGGAAAAAACATTCCTTTCTGCATTCGCTGAGTCTGCTTTTAAGATATATGTTACAAGTTCATTCTCTGAAGATCCAACTGCCGTATCCGTCAATTCCTTCTTAAGGATCTTTTTCATACCGGACAAAATATTCATCGTTGTCTGTTCCGCGGTGTTCAATATAGCGGCTGAAAGGCCAAAATACATTGCCAAGCTTAAGAATGATGCATTTAGGCTCTCTCTGTTCGGCATTCCAAAACTGAAATTCGACAAACCTATACTCGTCTTTATCCCATCATTGACAAGCATCTTTATGGTGTCTAAAGTTACTTGGTAGTCTTGGTTAGCACCTATAGGCAAAACTAAAGGATCCACGTATACACGAGAGCGCGATATACCGTTTTCTTCTAAGTATTCTACTGCTTGTTTAGCAATTTCATACCTTTCTTTCGCACTCTTTGGTATTTCCTTTCCCATTGCCAGAACAATCAACACGCCGCCATAACGTTTCATCAATCGTATCTTCTCGTCTAAGTCTTCTTTTAACGCCTTAGAAGAGTTTATGAGCGGTCTTCCTACGTATTCAAAGAGAGCAGTCTCAAGGAAGTTGTTGAATTGTATATCGAGTGACAAAGGAAGACTCACTATTTTATCGAGTTCCAGTATAATCTTTCTGAAATGTTCATCGGTAAGTACACTCTCAAGTCCAAGGTTAACGTCCAAGACTTGCGCGCCTTCTGCTTCTTGATCTTTAGCTTGTTTTTTAACGTTCTCAAAATTGAATTCTTTTATTTGAGCGTGCAGTTTCTTCTTTGCTGATGCGTTTATGCGTTCTCCGATAACCAGAAACGGTTCGAGATTTACCATGTAAGTTCTGTTGCTCACGACGTTAAGTTCCTTAATTTTTCTTCTTTTAGGAGTCCTTACTCCAATGTGATGTGTCATGTACATGATATGCTCTGGAGCGGTACCACAACATCCACCAACAATGTTTGCTCCAAGTTCTACGTAATCTTCTATGTAAATTGTGAATTCCTCCGGGGTTGTCTTGTAAGTAAGCTTTCCATCTGGTCCAAGTATTGGTTTACCGGCGTTTGGTTCTACAAATATGGGTTTAGTTGAGAACTGAGACAATTTTTTCACAAGTGGAAGCATCTTGTCCGGTGTAAGTGTACAATTAATGCCTACCGCATCTACGTCTAAGTCGTTGAATAACGATATGTAAACTTCCAGACTCGTACCTGTTACAGTGACTCCGTTTTCTTCAAAAGTCATACTTACAAGAATCGGTATATCGGATGAAACATCTCTTGCGGCTAAATAAGCAAGTTTCGCTTCTTTTAAATCGCTCATTGTTTCGATTATTATTCCGTCAACACCTGCTCTGACTAAGAGTTCAACTTGTTCCTTTAAAATATCGTAAACATACTTAGAATCGAGTTCTCCTATCGGTTGCAACAACTCGCCCAGCGAGGAAATGTCACCTAACACATAAACCTGTTTCTTAGAAACGCTTGCAGACTTCTTGGCTATTTTCACAGCGTTTTCGTTTATTGCTTGGAAATAATCTTCATATCCGAGCTTCTTTAATTTATGACGATTGCCGCTGAACGTGTTCGTTAATAGAAAGTCAACACCGGCTCTCACGTACTCAGTTTGGAGTTCTTCAACAACGTCAGGGGATTTTATGTTCAAAATCTCTATCGGATCCCTTCCCTTTATATGCCCCCTCTTAAAAAATTCCGTACCGTACGCACCGTCTAAGAAAAGGACCTGCTGAGATAATATTTCCGCAAATTTCTTTCGTGTTAACCTCTCCAATACTTGCACCCCCAATTCTTCCGATTTCTGTACTTTTTGATGATTATATCACATTTTTCAGATTCATAAAGAAACTAACTCATCTCTTTGACTTGACAAATGTTGAATTTTGATGCATACTATATATGAACATATGTTCATATGTTCTCGAGAACAGGAGGGATTTAGTTGTTGGGACTATTAAAGAACGAAGAATTATTGAGACATGTTGCCGAGTTTTTTAATGTTCTTTCTGATGAGACAAGGCTTAAGATAATTAACTCACTTATGGACGACGAGAAGACAGTTTCTGAAATAGTACTAACTGTTGGAATTAGCCAGTCGGCTGTGTCCCATCAATTGCGTTTACTTCGACAATTTGGGATTGTGAAGTACAGAAAAGTTGGAAAGTACGTATACTATTCCATAGATGATGAGCATGTTGAAAAGGTCATCAATCAAGCATTTGAACATATCGAACATAAGAATGCAAAAGAGTGAGGAGTGAATGTCTGTGAGTGAGAAAAAAGCTGATAGAACAGATGCTGTAAATCATGTCCATAGTCATGACCATATCCATTCACACCATGACCATGGAGATGGTGTCTCAAACCTGAGTCCGACACAATTTACTTTTGTTGTCCTTCTAAACCTTGGAATAACGCTCGCGGAGATAATCGGAGGTTTAATTGCTGGAAGTTTAGCACTCGTATCGGATGCGATGCACAATTTGAGTGATTCTCTGTCATTGGTAATATCGTACTTTGCCTTTAAATTATCAGGGAAAAGTGCAAATACGAGAAAGACATTTGGTTATAAGAGGGCAAACATAGTTGCAGCGCTGTTTAACGCATCGACTCTCTTGATAATAGGTGTATTGTTAATACGGGAAGCTATCGAACGTTTTGTAAATCCAGTAGAAATAAATTCCGAGATTGTCTTAGTTGTTGGAACGATAGGTTTGATTGCTAATTTACTCAGCATGGTCATACTAAGAAGATGGTCAAAAAGTAGTCTTAACATAAGGTCAGCGTATTTGCACATGTTAACTGACGCTCTTTCTTCGGTAGCAGTCCTTATAGGTGCGGTGATGATATGGATTTTCGATTTGAAATTTATAGACCCTATCTTAACGATAGGGATTTCGCTATACCTTCTTAAAGAAAGTTTTGAAATTCTAAGAGAATCAGTTTCAATCCTGATGCAAAGTGCTCCGAGCGAAATTGAAGTAGAAAGAGTTGTGAGAAAACTTAATGAGATAGAGAATATAAAAGACATCCACCACGTACATATCTGGAGGCTCGATGAAAAGAGCATCTTCTTTGAGGGGCATGTGAATTTGACAGAAGATATCACGGTTAGCAAATCTATGGAGATTTATGAAAAGATAAAGCACGAACTCGATGAAGAATTTGGAATAACGCATGTTACAATTCAGTTCGAATATAACGGCTGCTCTGCTTCTGGTGTAATAGACTGCAAATGAACTTTTTTTCATTCTATGATAGCCGCAATGCACGTTGTGGTCTTTCTCGGAATCATCAATCCAGAGTCCAATACTCTAATTTTGTCTTCGATACCGAGTAATTTGACGTAATCTTTATTCACAGTTAAATCCAAATCGCCATATCCAGGAGAAAAGCGCATTGTTAGTTCAGCTTTGTGCTCTTTTTTAAAGAACTTTTCAAAATTGTCATTGAGCGATTCAAGTGCTTCAGAACCCCATGAATCTAAAAGTGTTGCTTGTAGTGTTGAAATCTTTGACAAATTCTCAATTTCTTCATCTACTTCTCTTCCGAGTGTTGAAACAAAAATGAGAAAGATTTTGTAGGCGTGGTACTTAGAAGGTATCATGTCTGATCTTAGAGAGCTTTTATCATAAATGTTCCAATAAACGACTGGTTTGGCAATTTGTAGTCCTTTGAGGTAGATACTATTTGCCACTTCCATAAGTTTTTCATCATTAAGAACTTTTGAGTACACAGCTCCTGTGCGGGCAAGGTAGATTTTTTTCGGTGGCATGTAGTGTACTTTCTCCGGGATGAATATTTTCAAACTTTTTCCTCCTTTCGAGCACTCTTTTGAAATTATTTTACCATAATTAAAAACAATTCTGTGAGGAGTGTGGGCTATGAATTCAAACATTAAACCAATTGGTGTAGAGAACTTGGCAATTTGTAAAAGTTGTGGTGGGAAGTGTTGTAAGACTTACCCTGGTCCAGCAACGCCGGAGGATTTCGGTGCACCAGATATTGAAAAATTGCGAACGAACCTTATCGAAGCTTTATCGACAGGAATGTGGACTATCGATTGGATCAACCAAGACGAGGGGTTGTACTTTGTTCGCCCAGCAGTGAAAGGATTTGAAGGAAGCGTTTTTGATCATAATTATCTTGGGGAATGTACGTTTTTAACCCCGCACGGATGTGAGCTCGAGTTTGAGAAAAGACCAGAAAGCTGTAGAATGTTGGTACCAAAAGTGGACGAGAGGTGTGATCCACAAGGATACACGAGGCAAACTGTGGCAAGAAGGTGGAAGGAGTATTACGACATCTTAATGGATGCGGCAATAGAAGTTGAAGAGAATTAACACTCTCGTGTCTTTAGGCAGGAGTAAGAGATAATATCATTATATTTGTTATACCTTTGAGCACAGAATAGATGAAGACTTGATTTTGCTATTGTATAATATGTGTAGAATCATAACACACCTTAGATGGGCAAACAAAATGCCTATAATTGGTCACAAAAGAGGGTACGTATATTCCCTTCAATATCATATAGTGTGGTGCGTAAAGTACATACACAGAATTCTTCAAGGTGAAATAGAAACAGACCTAAAAAATATTACAGGAAATTGCAAAAGAACAGGGAAACCCGTCATATTTTGTTGCTACGGTGAGTGAAAATACTGAAGAGCAAATCAAGAAATACATCAATTCTCAAAAGGAGCAAGTTTAGTATTATAGTCACCTATCGATACAGGCTCTATCCAAATGAAAAACAAAAAACACTGTTAGCCAAGACATTTGGTTGTGTAAGATTTGTTTGGAATTACTTCCTTGCTTGGAGAGAGCAAAGATACAAAGAAGAAAAGCTTTCGACCACTGAACCTGAGTGTCGAAAGCATTTGAACAGTGTTTTAAAAGAGCAATATCCATGGCTTAGGGAAGTAGATAAGTTTGCTCTCGAAAATGCTTTGATAAATCTTGACAATGCTTACAAAATATTTTTCAAAAAACAAGCAAGATGTCCAAAATTCAAGACAAAGAAATCACATCGGTTTTCGTATACGACGAACTCTACGAATAACAATATACAAGTCGATTTTGGTGAGATAATAATAAATCCAGACAAAAGCCGTTGCTGGGGGAAGATAAAGCTTCCGAAACTCGGTTGGGTAAAAGCACGAATCCATAGAACTTTCGATGGCAGAATCAAAAGTGCAACCGTAACACTAACCCCAAGCGGGAGGTACTATGTATCAATTACAGTAGAACAAGAGAAAGTGTACAATCGTAGAATTAGTGAAACGCCACAAAATTTCGCAATAGCTTTAGACTTAGGAGTTAAAGATCTCTATGTAGACAGTCAAGGAAAGCATATTGAGAATCCAAAGATTCTTGCAAGATATGAAAAGAGAATAAAGAAGTTACAAAGAGAGCTTGCAAGGAAGGTGAAAGGAAGCAAGAACTTTGAGAAGATAAGAATAAAGCTTGCAAGAATGCATGAAAGAGTAACAAATATCAGGAAGGACTTTCTGGAAAAGTTATCTTCGCAGGTAGTTAGCGAAAACCAAGCAATTATCTGCGAAGATTTGAGAGTTAAGAATCTTGTACGGAATAGTCATCTAACAAAGAGTATTCATGATGTATCATGGTCAAAGTTTGTAGAGATGGTAAGAAACAAAGCAGAACGGTATGGACGAGTATTCTTGCAGGTATCACCAAGTTTTCCGTCATCACAGATTTGCAGCAAGTGTGGACACAAGAATGAGGGAGTAAAAGAACTAAGTGTAAGGACATGGAAATGTCCAAAGTGTGGAATGGAACATGATAGGGATGAAAACGCAGCGAAGAATATATTAAGACAAGGGCTGTTGCAACTCGGGATAACGTGATAACCGAATCTTTGGTAGGGCTGGGACGACCCGAGGACGAAAGTCCATGCCTGTGGAGGCTGGGCCTCTACTGTCAAGTAACACTGCAGCAAGTCCGGTCGATGAAGCAGGAAGCCTGTGACTTTAGTAATGGGTAGTTCACAATATGATATAATTATTTTACACGGATGTTAAGGCGGTTTTTTCTTTTCTTCCTTGGGTTGGAGAAGGGAGGTATGCTGTATGTTTAACATTTCCAAAGTGAATGTAGCACTACTTGCGGTCTTATTCCTGATATCAGTCTCAGTTTATGGCATTACACTGAATGTACCAGGAAACAGCGACTACGTGATGTATTTTAATTTCGAACAGTTGATTACAGATGAAGTTGAAGGAGAATTTATAGACATAGTAAAGATATTCGACGAGCTGGGAATTCCTAAAATCCTAGGGATTTATGGAAAAAACTCTCTGGGTGGACCTGGTCAGTTATTTAAGTTGGCGCTACTCTTAGAAGAAGATTTTGAAAATTTTGAAGACGGTTTTCTTGATATTTTGAGCGGTTTACCATTAGGTTTGGTGTTGCCTGGCGAAATTGGTGATAAAACACTCATCTCTATTTTGTCGCTACTTTCAAATGCACGTTTATCTATAACACAGTTTGTGAAAAACACGCTTTACGAAGTGCCCGTTGGGACTTTTGGTAAGTTGTACGTTATTCGCTCAAATACAAACATATACGTTTGCTTCAACAACTATATTGCACAGTCAACAAAGGCAATGCTTGATGCTAAAGTTCATATTTATTCCGTATCCACAAAAGATGATTACGTGTTCTACTATAAAGCTTTGAAATTTTCACCTGTTGGAGATCTCCTGTACCAATTTATAGATTTTTACGGTACGCCGAGTTCAGAGGAGGCTTTTCTTAGGAAGAGCGGAGATGAATATCATTTTGAACTATCAGTAAGCAAATCCTATGTAGAGTACGAACGAAAGTTGGCACTTTCAAGAATAGGAGCGTTAAAAGGGCACTATTTTGTTAAAGACTCACCTTACACATTTGGTTTTCGTCTCGATGTGCTGGAAAATGTTAAACAAATACTGATGTTTGGTCTTTTGGAGGAGATTGCGGGTGATGAGGAGCGGTTTGTAAAGGCACTCGAAGGTTTTTTGGATTCCGTTGAGTCAGTTTTTGGCTCAATTTCGGAAGAAGGATTCTTATTTTCCGTAAAATATATTCCCGAGTATGAGAAAGACATTAGGCTTATACTTGAACTTCTCAAAAGAAATGGTTTGAGTTATAAACTTCTTCAGGATAAGAAGATCGCACTGTTATCGTCACAGGAACTGGATAATAGTACGGAGCTCGGTGTTTTTACAAATGACTCACACTTGTATTTCAGGGTGAATGTTCAAGTTGATGAATTAGGCAGTTATCTGGAATTTACAATTACCACGCTTCAGAACGGAAACACATTAGTATCGTGTGATTTCACTAATCCGATGCTCCTTTTAGAATACTTAATGGAGAAAGCTGAAGAGTCGTATGAAGAAGAATACGAGTATTATGACTACGAGGAAGATTGGGAAGAATATGAAGAGGAATATGACGAATATTATGAAGAAGAGTACGATGAATTCGAGGAAGAATATGAAGAAGAGTGGGAAGACTATTCCGAAGAATATGAGGAAGAATACTATGAAGAAACAACAGAGGAAGTAGAATGGGGAGAGTATAGTGATGTTGAATATGAGATAGCAGACGAGCTTGATAAAATTTCATACGCGGTCTTTGACTTTTTGGGCTACGAGGGTATTCAGGAGGTTGACTTGGACACGCTCTACGAATATGGATATATTGACTACATTCCCGAAAATGTGGAAATGAAAACGCTTATCTTTGACGAAGGGTATGTCTTCACAATCATTTTATACACATTCTCAGATGTGGACGCATATCCAGAGAACGTTCAGTCCATATTATCTGATAAAGGTTGGACATCAGATGTTTGGAATAACAAACTCAGTCTAATTCTCGTATATTATCCAAACGTAGCACAATAGCACATGATTCTCTTATTTGCTCTGTATAAATATTATCTATATCTATAAACGCAAAGAGGGGCTAACCCCCCTCTTTGCTATTTTCTCCATTCCTTGTAGCCATTTGTAATCGGCAATCTTCTGTCTTTTCCAAATGCTCTGTGTGTGATCTTCGGACCAGGTGGTGTTTGCCTTCTTTTGTATTCGTTGACATTAACCATCCAGGCAACGTTTCTCACAGTAGATTCATCGAAACCCTTTTCCACGATTTCCTCGATACTGTAATCTTCCTCCACGTACAGCTTTAATATTTCATCAAGTATTTCGTAAGGTGGCAATTTATCTTGGTCTGTTTGATTCTCCCTTAGCTCTGCGCTCGGTGGTTTTATAAATACCCTTCTTGGAATTATCTCTTTCGCAGCTTTTTGATTGACGTACTCTGAGAGCTTGTAGACAAGTGTTTTGTAGACGTCCTTTATGACAGCATAACCACCGGCTGTGTCACCGTACAGTGTTGAGTATCCTGTGCTGCTTTCACTCTTGTTTCCTGTTGTTAATACAATCCATCCAAACTTGTTTGAAAGTGCCATGAGTATAATGCCACGAAGTCTTGCTTGTAAATTCTCCTCAGTTGTGTCGAATGGGAGATCGCCGAAAACGGGCTTGAGAATGTTCAAATATGCATTATATGGTTCCAATATCGGAATTGTCAGGAATTGTATTCCGAGGTTCTCGGCGAGTAACTTGGCATCTTCTTTGCTATGCTCTGATGAAAATGGACCAGGCATAGAGACACCTATCACATTTTCTGCACCTAACGCATCAACAGCTATACAGGCAACGAGTGAACTGTCTATACCACCGCTGAGTCCTATTACAGCCTTTTTCATTCCATTCTTTCTTAAATAGTCTCTCGTAGCGATTACAAGTGCGTTGTACACCTCTTCAACTTCGTCAAGTACAGGCTCAATCCGGTTTTCATTTTTCGGTTTTTGGTTATTCCATTCAAAAGACAATTCAACTATGTCGATAGATTCAAGATTTTCCTTTGTGATGAGAAGTTTATCTTGTCTTCTTCTTGGGTCTTTGAGTCGTAGTTTGTCTATGTTATCTATCTCTACATCGACCAATAGGAGGTCCTCTTCAAATTGTTTTCCTCTGGCTAAGACTGTGCCTTTTTCATTGACAACCAGACTTGCTCCGTCAAAGATAAGCTCATCTTGACCTCCAACAAGATTCACATACACAACGACGGCTATATTGTCATTTGCTCTAACAGAGAGCATATCCTCTCTCCAGCGAAGTTTGTTCATGTGGTAAGGTGAAGCTGAGAGGTTAAGCAGTATATGGGCATCGCCGTACAGAGCTTCTGCCCTTGCAGGACCACCCGGATACCATATGTCTTCACATATTGTTATTCCAACCCTTACGTCCCCCATCTTTATTACTAAAGCCTTGTTTCCTTTTTGGAAGTACCTCATCTCATCAAAGACACCGTAGTTTGGGAGATAGTTTTTGTGATATTTTGCAATTAGCTTTCCATCATTTAACACACCTGCAGCGTTATAAATGTCTCCGTCTTTATCGACAAATCCAACAACAGCTACCAAAGACTTTGGCACGAAAGTTGCAATTTCCTTGAGTGCTTTTTCGTTATCTTCAATAAAATGCGTTTTAAACAACAGGTCTTCAGGTGGATAACCTGTGATAGCGAGTTCTGGAAACACCACGATATCGGCTCCAAGTTTATTCGCTTCCACGATAGAGTCTATAATCTTCTTCTTGTTTCCTTCGATATCTCCCACCGTAGAATTGATTTGCGCTAACGCAAGTCTGACCTTATTCATCCTCCATTCCTCCTATACGTTTCAATTTCCTAACTTTCTGAAATGATAACATGAATGGCAAAACAGTTAAGGTAAGTAATGCGGCGGTGAATATTCCAAGCGATACAAGTATAGAGATTCTTTTGAAGAGAGCCAGTTCACCACCAATTAGAAGCGTTAGAAAACCAAATATTATACCCAGTGCGTTTCCAACAATTGCTGGTCCGACGTTCTTAATCGATGTGAATACATTACCAGTTTTGTTGTAATCATGACCAAGATGGATCGAATAGTCAATAGCAAGACCTATGATAATGCTTGACGTAATAGCGGTCGATATCTCAAGCTTCATTCCAAATACCGACATGTAGAAAAAGTTCAAAATCGTAGCAAATAGTACAGGAGAAATCAGTTTTACGCTCTCTGCAATATCTCTAAAGACGATTATTAACATGACGAATACAAGGATTAATGCCGCCACTATGCTTTGTATCTGACTCGACAGTATGCTGTCGTTTATCGCCTTCATTATGTAGGGTGTACCGGAGATATAGTATTTGTATTTAAAATCCGTCATTATCTGATTTATAATCTCAGTTACTTTGTTAATATTCTCAGCACCTGATGGTGTTAGATTTATTGAGAGCCTTATCGTTCTTCCGTCCGCAATATACCTTCTCAAGACCGGTTGGGTTCTCGAAGCGAGGATTAGAGCAGTCGTGCTAACGCTTCTTGGAAAATCTACACTCGCCACTTCTGGATATTTAGACAACTCTTTGATGATTGAATCTATATTCCTATCGTCGAATGGCAAAAATACACCAAATTCTTTTTCTAATACCATATAAATAGATTCTTTCATTCCAAACTTCTCTTCAAGGACGTTATAACCCTTGCGTATATCTGAGCTTTCAGAAAAATAGTCCATTGTGTTGAATCCAACTTTAAGTCGTGGTAGATAATATACGGACAACACTGTGAAGAAAGCGAGTACTACTAAAATTCCAATAGCAACTTTGTTGCCAAAATAACGTATGCCAAAGGATTTTGGTACGCGTATTGTTTTTCTCTTTGCTCTTCCAAGCAGCTCGTGACCGATGGTTATTGTTAGTAAAAAGTCGAGTAATAACCCGATAGAAACTAACAATCCGAACTCTTTGAACGCTGGTATCTTTACAAACAAGAAAGACATGAATCCAATTGCTGTTGTTAACATTGAGAAAAATATTGGTATACTTATGTGTTTTCTCACATCTTCCGTCCTAAATATAGCGTTATAGTAATGTAGTGGATAAGCTGAGCCGATTATGATTAGAAAAGATGCCGTCATTGAAGTTAAAATATTTAGAACTCCTCCAAAGTAAAAATAAAGTGCATATGTATATATTGAAGACAAAACTGGTATGAAAAGAGAAACCCAAGCTGCTCTCAGAGATTGAGTTTGATAAAAGAACAATGAAAGTATAACTAAGAACATCACTACTGGGTAGAAAAACATCGATCTTTTAAGTTCGTCGAAAAGCTTATTGTTCACAGAGGCTTCTGAGAGAACTATGATAGGTTCTCCCTTTAACGAGTTCGTCAATCTCCTAACAACAGGTTCAACTTGCTTAGAGACTGATAAGACAACTAAGAACATTGCGTAACGTCCATCTTCTGAAACAAAATTCTTCAGTTCCTTAGGGAGTTCTTTCAAATTTATCGCATCATTTTCAAAGTACGCCTCTGCCCCTGGGTAGTTCAGTATTGAAATCACCAATCTAACATCTTTCAATTTTTCCAGTTTTTCTTGAAATTCCTTTATGCGTTTTAATGCACCGGGCTGGTTTAATGAAACTTCTGAATGATAAATGATTGAAACATTTGCACTGTCTCCGAATTTAAGAGCCATTCTTACCATATTTTGAACGGCGGGATCATCAATTTCTTCTATCGGTCTTCCTGGTTTGTATCCGGGTAAGAACGTTTCTATTCTTGTCTCTATTTTTGCGTTGTTTAAGATTATAAGTACAGACAGTATGAGCAAGAGCGAACCTATGATAGTAAATTTGTACCTGTATATGATATCGAAGAATCGTCGAATTATATCCAAAATGATCCTCCTTTCTAAGATTTTAGTAGTTTAAATGTATATCATTTTCTTAGTCATTCCACCATCGACAATAAAATATTGACCAGTGATGAAACCACTCTTGCTTTCATCTACCAGGAAATTGACAAGTTGAACCACATCTTCTATGTTCCCTGCACGGCCCGTCAAATGCTGCTTGTGATCAGCTTCAGAAACAGTTTCACTCTCATGAAGTATCCATCCAGGGCATATCGCATTTACCCGTATGTTAGGACCTAACGAATTTGCCAGTGCATGGGTAAGTCCTAATATGCCTGCTTTAGATGCGCTGTAAGCTTCGTTTCCCGGTTCAGACATCAAAGCACGTGTAGATGAAATGTTCACAATTGCACCTGTTCTTGCGGTTTCCAAAATCAGTGGAACACCAAAACGTGCCATTAAGAAGTATCCGGTGAGGTTTATATCTATCACGCGTTTCCACTCTGTGACTGTAAGGTCTAAAAAATTCTTAAACCCTCCTATTGCAGCGTTGTTAATTATCGCATCTAACCTGCCGAACCTCTCCTTGACGTGCAGATAAAAATCACTAACGGAATACTCATCTGAAACGTCTCCGTAGAATTTTAGAAGATTTTTGTCTTCATCGAGTTCATCAAGTGCTTTTTTGTCAAAATCGATAATACCAACCAACCAGCCGTTTCTTAGGAAATGCAAAGCTATTCCCTTTCCTATGTTCTTGGCACCACCGCTGACAACTATGACCTTTCCATTTTCCATCTTTATCACCTCTTTTCCGAGGTTATATTGCTCACTTAAAAAATTATACCACCAATGTTGATAGGTGGTATAATTTAAAATAGGGGTGATTACCGATGGTTACGTCAAGAAACCATAGGTTTGTTTCTATTTCTCTGTTGATAATAGCCATTGTTTTGATTGTTATCATGACTGTAAGATTCATGGAGAAGGGAACGGTAAGAACAAACGCAAAAGAGGAGGTGGGTTCAATGACAGTCTCTTCGGTTTTTAAAAACGGCGAGTTTATTCCGAAAGAATACACTTGTGAGGGGGCTGACTTAAATCCTGAACTCTTGATACAGAATATTCCCGAAGGAGCAAAGACTTTAGCAATCATATGCGATGATCCAGACGCACCGATCGGCACATTTGTTCACTGGGTTTTGTGGAATTTACCCGTAACATCGAGTACAGTTACCGTTCCAAAAGGTTTGCAGAAAATTGAGAACCTTTCAGATGGAACTAAACAAGGCTACAACGATTTTGGAAAGTTGGGATATAACGGACCGTGCCCACCAAAAGGGCATGGTGTTCATCATTATCACTTCAAAGTTTATGCTATTGATTCTTTACTGGAACTCAAAGGCAGAGTTACGAAAAAGGAACTTGAAAAGGCATTAAGTGGGAAAATTGTTGCTCAGGGGGAAATTGTTGGGTTGTACGAGAGAAAATAGTTTTAGAATTTCCAATAAATGCCACCGAAACCTCCGTTCTTAAATAGGTTTATTCTGAGTCTTAGCTGATTAATTTCCAACGTACCACCAATACTGGGCTGAAACTCTAATTTTAGCAGCTCACTTTCTGAATTGTTGAAAGTAACATTTAAATTTCCGATATTCAGTTTCAACCTAAAAGGTCCTGATTCAAGAAATTGATATCCTCCGTACAGACGAAAACCAAGAAAGAATTCTGAGAAATCATCCGGTGGCGGTATAAGCCTTACCATACCTTCAATAAGTAGTGAAAAATCTCCTATCTGAGATTCAAAACCAACTACTCCAAGAATAACCATAACAACCACTGGAACTAAAAGTAGTCCGACAATAACTACGAGAAGCTCTGTACCAACATACATAAAATCGCCTCCCGCATTAGAGAAGTGTCCATATATTTAGACTTAAGAAAAGTATGACCAGTTCATCTGCAGCAGAAAGTTTCATAGTTCTATATTCTTGGCACACGTGATATAATAACTTGGAACTGAAAGAAGGTCGTCTAAAAGAGGAAGAATATGGAGGGACGCTTGTGGAAAATGTTTTCGTGATTAGGTACTCTGAGATAGGCTTAAAAGGGCAGAACAGGGGTTGGTTCGAGAAAAAGTTGATAGACAATATATTGAAGATAGTTAGACCTGCTGCAGTTAACAAAAGGTACGGAAGAATTATCGTAAGGATTGGAAGAAACGACCCGGAGGTTATAACCCAAAGGTTGAAAAACGTATTTGGAATCCAGAATTACTCACTGGGTTATGCGGTATCGCACGACTTGGAAGAACTGAGAGAAGTTGTTATAAAGGTTGCGAAGGTTTTTGTTGAACAAGGGCTCAAAACGTTTAAGATAAACGCACAGAGAGGGTATAAGGAATTTCCTATGACAAGTCTTGAGATAAATAGAGAATTCGGTGCTTACGTTCTTGAGAGTTTTCCAAATCTAAAAGTGGACGTACACAATCCTGATTTTGAAATTGGAATAGATGTTAGAGAAAAGGAGATTTTTGTCTTTTCCGGTAAAATACCATCGTCTGGAGGATTACCAGTAGGAGTGTCAGGCAGAGCTCTTTTGTTGCTCAGTGGTGGTATAGATAGCCCAGTTGCAGGTTGGTATGCAATGAGACGTGGTTTGGAACTTCAAACACTCACATTCCTTAGCCCACCTATGACAACTGAAAAATCCGTAGAGAAGATACTGAGCCTTGGACGTGAACTAAGCAAGTACCTTCCAAACGGGTTGAGGATGTGGATTGTTCCGCTCACAGATATTCAAATGTACATAAAAGAGAATGCACCTGACGAATATTCTCTTATCCTCCAAAGAAGATCAATGATGAGAATAGCAAGTATGATAGCAAGAAGGAGTAAAGCGAAAGCAATTGTCACAGGCGAAAATCTTGGACAAGTCGCAAGTCAGACACTTACAAATATGGCTGCAATAGAAGATGCAAGCTCATTGTTGGTTTTGCGACCACTTATTGGTTTTGATAAAGTTGAAACAACAAAGAAGGCAAAGGAGATAGGTACGTTTGATATATCCATACAGCCGTATATAGACAGCTGCGTTGCGTTTGCACCAAAAAGACCAGCGACGAAGTCTGACATAAACGAGATAAGAAAGATAGAATCCCAGTTGGAGAAGCTATCAGACTTAGAGCATGAAGCTTTTAAGAAGAGGGAGAGCTATCGAGTAACCTGCACTGAATAGGGGGTGTCAGTATGCCGGAATTTTCACATGCATTCAGTGGATTGAAGAACAAAGAGAAATTAACACACGAAGAGCTTATCAGAGCCATTAGATTTATGATTGCAGCTGAATATGAAGCAATTCAGCTCTATATGCAGCTTGCGGAATCAACTGATAACGAGCTTGCTAAAGAAGTCCTCATTGATATAGCCAACGAAGAGCGAGTCCACGCGGGTGAATTTTTGAGACTTTTGATGGAACTCGATCCTAAGGAGTTTGAGCTTTACAAGCAAGGATACGAAGAAGTTGAAGAAGAAATACAAAAAATTAATAAAAAGAAGTCAAGACAGAAGAGAAAGGGGTAAATGCCCCTTTCTCTTATTGTTATTTTCCTTAATCAAGAATTGTGATATAATTAATTTTGCAAGCACACAACTAAACAGTGAAAGGAGTGGAACATATGTATGTTAACACGAAAGACATTTTGGAAAAGGCAAGCAAGGAATACTACGCAGTGCCAGCATTCAACATCAACAACATGGAATTTTTCCATGCAATTCTTGACGGAGCATTAGAAAAGAGAGCGCCTTTAATCATTGAAACAAGCGAAGGTGCGATAAAGTATGCAGGAAACGGTGACATACTTAAGGGTGCAAGATATTTTGTCGAATTAGTAAGGTTATTCGCTGATAGCGTCGATATACCGATTGCCCTTCACCTTGACCATGGTAAGCACTTTGAGTATATAATAGCAGCGATAAAGGCAGGTTATTCCTCCGTTATGATCGATGCCTCCGAAGAACCTTTTGAAGAGAACATGAAGAAGACAAAAGAAATCGTGAAGATAGCGCATGCAGCAGGTGTCTCTGTTGAGGCGGAACTTGGTCAGCTTGCAGGTGTTGAGGACAATGTTTCTGCAGAAGAATCTGTTCTTGTTGATCCACAGCAAGCGAAAATATTTGTTGAGGAAACAGGAGTAGACTTTCTTGCGCCAGCTATCGGGACAAGCCATGGTGCGTTCAAGTTCAAGGGAGATGCAAAACTCGATTTCGAAAGGTTAAAGACTGTTAAGGAACTAACAAAAAGGCCGCTCGTATTGCATGGTGCATCAAGCGTTTTGCCGGAATATGTGAAGTTGGCAGAAGAATACGGTGCGGATTTGGGCGGTGCAAAAGGTGTTCCTGAGGAAGAATTGAAAAAGTGCGTTGAACTCGGTATAAACAAAGTTAACACAGACACAGATTTGAGAATTGCATTTATAGCAGGCCTTAGGAAATACCTTAAAGAGAATCCAAAAGAATTTGACCCGAGACATTACCTCGGAGCTGGAAAGAAACTTGTCAAAGAGGTTGTTATGAACAGACTCGAGTTCCTTGGAGCCGCTGGAAAGGCTTGATTCAGCAGGTATAAGCCGCATAGTAGGCAATTCTTACGACATTAAGAGGAGGGGTATCAGTGCGAGTACTCGTAGTGAACTGCGGTAGCTCATCTATTAAGTACCAGTTCCTTGATATGGAAACAGAGCAAGTGCTTTGTAAAGGGCTTGCGGAAAGAATAGGAATACCAGGAAGTAGAATAGTACACAAGAAAGATGATCAAAAAACAGTTGTGGAAAAACCCATGAAAGACCATGAAGATGCACTGAAATACGTTCTGGAATTGGTTGTAGACGAAAAGGTCGGCGGTGTTAAGGATCTTTCGGAAATCGATGCCGTTGGTCACAGGGTGGTACACGGTGGCGAGAAATTTTCCGGTTCTGTTCTAATAGACGACGAAGTTATGAGAGCTCTCGAGGAGTATTCCTACCTTGCACCACTTCACAACCCACCAAACATAATGGGTATAAAAGCGATGATGAAGTTGTTGCCAGGCGTTCCAAACGTTGCAGTGTTTGACACAGCTTTCCATTCAAAAATGCCAGCAAAAGCATACCTTTACGCAATACCTTATGAATACTACAAGAAATACAAGATAAGAAGATATGGCTTCCACGGAACGAGCCACAGGTACGTTTCAAAGAGGACAGCAGAAATACTTGGGCTCGATTATCACAAATCAAAGATAATCACAGTTCACCTTGGAAATGGTGCTTCCGTAGCTGCAGTACTAAACGGTCACAGTATAGATACATCGATGGGGTTCACCCCTCTTGAAGGACTTGTCATGGGTACAAGGTCTGGAGATATCGATCCATCAATCGTGACCTTCTTAATGGAAAAAGAGGGACTCACAGCAGAAGAGGTTTACACAATACTCAACAAAAAGAGTGGTGTACTTGGGCTAACAGATGGTTTCAGTTCAGACATGAGGGATATAGAAGACAAGGCACTCGAAGGAGACCCAGTTTGCAGACTCGCTCTTGATATTTACGAATACAGAATTGCAAAGTACATCGGTGCATACATCGCAGCAATGAACGGTGTTGACGCAATAGCATTTACAGCAGGCGTTGGAGAAAATTCCCCGATTACCAGAAAAGAAATATGTGAAAACTACCTAAGTTTCCTTGGAATAAAAATAGACGACGAAAAGAACAACATAAAGGGTGAGGAAAGGATAATAACAACCCCGGATTCAAAAGTTAAGGTACTCCTTGTACCAACCAACGAAGAACTGATGATAGCAAGGGATACAAAAGAGATAATTGAAAAAGGATTAAAACAGCTTGAATATTGATATCTGCTTATAAAATGTTGTATAATAGAATTGGCAAATTGATGTTTTGTATGTTGGGCACCATGTGCCCAACATTCTTTTAGAAGGAGTGATACTATTGATAATAAAGAAACGTTATGTTTATCTGGATTCCCCTTTGAGGATGGAAGAGAAAAGAAAACTTGAAGCTGATAAGAACAAAGATATTCTTCAAGAACAAAAGAAATCGCTTTCAGAGGAAGAAATCGTCCAAATGGTTGCGAATGCAAATAGAGAAGCAGAAAAGATTGTTGAAGAGGCTCAGCAACAAGCACAATCAATAATCTTGCAGGCTCAGGAGGAGTATAACAGGATAGTTGAGGAGGCTAATCAAAGATCTAAGGAACTAATAGAGCAATTAGAGAAGCAAAAAGAAATTGAAATAGAGAATTTAAGGAAACAGATAGTGAGAATTGTCGATACCTTTGAAAAAAGTCTTTCAGATGCATTTGCCCAATACTGTGAGAAGTTAACCGCGATAAGTTCTGTGTTGGTTGAAAAGTTCTTGGAGAAACAGGTAGATCCCGAAGTTACAAAGCGGAAACTCGAAAAGGTATTGGCTCACCTTGCAGGTTCTACAAAGGTGAAAATTCATATAAACCCAGCTGATGCTAAATTGTTAGATGATGAAACTTTGAACTTTATTAAAGAAAAAGGATACGAAGTTGTCTTGAACGAAAATGTCGAGTACGGAATTATTGCAGAGACAGACCTTGGAACCATAGACGCAACTCTTAAATTCCAGTTTGCTTTGCTCGATGAGATATTCGAAGAGATTTTCAACATAAATGGCTAGAGTCTTTCGTAAGACTTTTAATCTCGATGGGAGTTGTTCAGAATGGGGAACATTGAAAAGTGTAACTTTCCCAAAGTGATGGAGATATTTTTAGAAAAAGTTAATAACATAAATCCTTACGAATACATTGGGGAAGTCCAGAAGATAATAGGTCTGACCATAGAGTCAAAGGGACCGGATGCTGCTTATGGCGAGCTGTGCAAAATAATCGTTGGAAATAAAAAGGCTTTGGCTGAAGTTGTTGGTTTCAAAGAGGATCTCACCGTTTTAATGCCACTTGAGGATATCACCGGGTTGAAAAAGGGTTGCGAGGTAATTAAAACTAACAAATCAGTTAGTGTACCAGTCGGTGAAGATCTGAGGGGCAGGGTGGTAGATGCACTCGGAAGACCGATAGATGGGAAAAGCTTGTTTTTGAGAGAATACAGACCAATTATAAGCGAAGCCCCTAACCCGTTGGTGCGTAAGAGAATACTTGAACCATTACCGGTTGGTGTAAGAGCTATCGATGGGTTTATAACTCTCGGTAAAGGTCAGAGAATAGGTATATTTGCCGGTAGTGGAGTTGGAAAAAGTACTCTACTCGGTATGATTGCAAGAAATACAGCAGCTGACATAAACGTAATTGCCCTCATAGGTGAGCGTGGTAGAGAAGTTAGAGAATTCATAGAAAAGGACCTCGGCGAAGAAGGTTTGAAGAGATCAATCGTTATCGTTTCTACATCTGACCAACCGGCACTGCTTAGAATAAAAGCACTTCTTACGGCAACAACTGTTGCTGAGTATTTTAGGGATAACGGCTATGCTGTTATGCTAATGGTTGATTCGTTAACACGCTGGGCGATGGCTCAAAGGGAAGTTGGACTTGCTATTGGTGAGCCTCCTACAACGAGAGGCTACCCACCAAGCGTTTTCGCACAATTACCTAAGATTCTTGAAAGGGCGGGAAACTCTGACAAAGGTAGTATAACGGGCATATATACCGTTCTTGTAGAAGCGGACGATTTTAACGAACCAATTTCAGATACTGTGCGTGGTATCGTTGATGGGCACATAATACTTTCAAGAAGGTTAGCTGAATCAAATCATTACCCAGCAGTTGATGTCTTGATGAGTATAAGTAGGTTGATGGTGGACGTAACTAAACCTGAGCACATTCAGGCTGCAAGGTTGATAAGAGACATCATGGCAACATATAACGATGCAAAGGATTTGATCGACGTTGGCGCATACAAGAAGGGAACAAATCCAAAGATTGATAAATCTATAGAGCTTATAGATGAAATAAACAAATTTCTTAGGCAAGGTATTAAGGAAAGAATGAGTTTTACAGATACTGTAGAGTATCTGCTTTCAATAGCACGAAAAGTTTAGAAAAGAAACAGGTGGCTACATGATGGAAGAAAAACTCATAAATCACATTGTCGAGCTGATTAATAAGTCGTCAAATATCGTTGTTTTGACAGGGGCAGGCGTCAGCGTCCCAAGTGGGGTTCCTGATTTTCGAAGCCCCAATGGTTTGTATACCAAATACGGTCAGGACATATTTGATATAGATGAATTCAACAGGAATCCTGATAGGTTTTATGCATTTGCCAGGGAAGGTTTGCTTAGTATGTTGGAAGTTAAACCAAACTTGATGCACCTGCTGTTAGCAGAGCTCGAAAAGTTAGGTAAATTAAAAGGTGTCATAACTCAGAATATTGATGGTCTGCACACGAAGGCTGGAAACAGAAACGTCGCTGAAATTCATGGGAGTGTCAGAATTTGGAATTGTCTCAGGTGCAGTAGAAGGTATGAAATTCTGGACTTTGCTCAAAGAGAGTTTTTGCTATCGAACAATTTTAGGTGTTCTTGTGGTGGTTTAACAAAACCAGACATAGTATTCTTTGGCGAGATGCTTCCTCTTAATGAGTTCACTAAAGCGCAAAATTGGGCAATCAAGAGTGATGTCTTTTTAGCCATAGGAACATCACTCGTTGTGTATCCCGCAGCTCAATTGCCATTGTACGCACTCAGGAATGGAGCAAAGCTGGTAATAATAACAAAAGGCGATACTCCGCTCGACAGGTATGCTTATTTGAAATTCGACGTTGACCTCATAGAATTTGCCGAGAACTTATCTCAAAAACTAAACTTATACCTTTCTTAGAACACATTCCTTCTGTAATGACAATAAGGCGCTTTCCCCGTTTTCTCATAGTAATCCTGATGATAATCTTCCGCAAGCCAAAAGGTTGAGGCTTTTTTTAATTTCGTTGTCACGCGATATCTTTTCCTCAGCTCTTCTATAATCTTCTCCGAAATGGATTTTTGCCTATCATTTGTGTAGAATATGACACTCCTGTACTGTTCTCCGATATCAGGTCCTTGACCGTTTTCCTGAGTGAAATCATGAATTTCGAAAAAGTATCTTACGAGCTCTTCTTCGGATATCTTTGAAGGATTGAATATAACCTCGACTGTTTCGTAGTGCCCAGTAACACCTGTGCAAACCATCTCGTATGTGGGATTTGGACGATGTCCTCCCATGTACCCAACACGTGTATCAACTACTCCTTCAAGTTGTTTGAAAAGATGTTCGACACCCCAGAAACAACCACCAGCAAAGAACATCCTATCTATCGGTGGCTTTTGACCTTCCGGAATGAACTTCAACGAGACGGAATTAACACAGTGCCTCACGTTCTTCGGTGTGAATCCTTCATTTAGAAAAACATGGCCTAAATGAGCCCCGCAATATGCACAGACTATTTCAGTGCGTCTACCATCCCTGTCAGGTTGCCTGAAAACAGCACCAGGGATTTCGTCATCAAATGCTGGCCATCCACATCCTGAATGAAATTTGTCAGATGAATTGTAAAGAGGTATCCCACAGTTCTTACAAACGTAGATACCTTTTTCGAAATGGTTTTCATATTCACCAGTAAAAGGTGGTTCGGTACCTTTCTGAAACAGTACAAAACGTTCAAACTCGCTCAAATTATGATTCTCAATGCGTTTTTTCATAAACTCACCTGCTCTTATACAATGTATAATTTTTTACTCATTATACCACCTTTCTATATATTTTTCAACATCGAATTTTCTTTTACATCCTTCAAAACTCATATATTGAACCATTCCGAAGATTGTTCTTTCTTTCCAAGGTCTATGTGCACGCCACCGATTGCCCAAGCTATACCGGCGTATCCGTTAGGGTCTCTGCCATCAAGTTCGTACTTATCGTTTAGGTAAATTGCGTATTTCAAAGCTTCGGCAGGAGTGGTTGTCCACTCCAAAATTTTCTTTGCCCAATACATGCGCATATAACCGTGCATGTACCCTGTCTTTAAAAGCTGCAACTGCGCAGCGTTCCACAGCGAATCGTGGGTTTCCGCGTTTTCGAGATCTTCCAGGGTATAAACATACTCTCTTTTATCCTGCACATGCTTTTCCAAAGACTTTCTTGCCCAATCTGGAAATCCCTCGAGCGAATCGTAATTTTCGTTGTAAAGGCAAAAATTATCTGCAAGTTCACGCCTGACTATAAGTTCTTCCAAAAATGCTTCTGCAGATTCAGGGTATTTCTCCTTAAGTTTAATGACTTCAAGAGCAACACGCTGAGGAGAAATCTGCCCAAAATGTAGATAGGGAGATAAATTCGAAGTGCCATCTACTGTCGGATCGTTTTTTAAATTGGCATAAAATTTTAGTCTTTCCTTTATAAACTCATTCATTATTTCAAAACCCATCTGAGCACCAGGAAGAGGTTTCTCAAGAGGTTTGATGGTCTTATCTACATTCAGTAATTCGATTGTTTTTTCTACATTTAGCATGTCAAAATCTACGACTGAGAGATTTGAATAAGGCATTTTCTGAGGTTTTGGAAATTCACGGAGAAAATTAGACAGTACTTTTTGAATCTTAGGTCTTAATGTGTAAGCACCATATTCTTGCTTTTGTGATATCCAAAACGCAGGTGTGATATTGTGAGCGTCAACTTCGTATACCGTGGCATCAATAGATTCTATTATTTTCTTTTTCCATTCTTTTACCGTCCTCAACGGATTGAAATCAGTTACAAAAAAGGATGGCTTTAACGATTCTAAGAAGGTCAGCAAACTTTCGGTCGCAGCTCCAAATGTGAAAACTAATGGAATATTGTACTCAAGTAGCCTATCTTGCGTTTCTTTTAATCCCTTAAGCATGAAGTCATACTGTCTTATTGTTGCGTTAAGAAACGACGAAACGATATTAAAGCAAACAATCAGCGGAACATCGTTTTCAATTGCAATTCTTTGTGCGAACAATAAAGCCCAGTTATCTTCAAATCTTTGATCTCTTTGCATCCAGTATATAACAGGTCTTTTCTTTACAGTATTTGCCTCTTTAAGTTTTCTAAATCTTTCACTGTGGATCTCTATGGGCACTATTTTTCACTCCTTTCGCCATGATTGGCAAGAAATCAACAGGCTCGAAGAAATCTTCTATATCATCTACCAAGAATAAGTTAGTGTCTACATCCAGATCAGAAGCACCAAAACCAGGGATTGGCTCAAATCTTTTTGAAAGCATCTTGGAAATCGTTTCTTCTATTCTGTTTTCAGATGGAAACATAACAGCGCAGATTACCTCTCCGAACTCTGTTAGGTAGTCTATATGCCAGTGCTTTCTCTTGTTCTTTCTCAGATGTCTCAGTATTCGTTTTTCGATATTGTTCATGGCTGAGCCAACATAAGCATATAAACCTGGCATTAGATCCCAACAGTTCTTTGAAATCTTCAATTCTGTTTGCGTCTTGATTTTGATTAGCAAAATATAAGCCCCTTTGATATTATCACCACCTCAGGACTTAGGACATGGAACTAACAACAGCCCTTCTGAAGTACTTCCGAAGACCAGAGTCTCTTCTATCGTTGGCAGAAAGACGGTGTATGCACATATAACAGCATCGAGAAAATCTTCATATTCCTTTAGCTGTTGAAATTGCAACTCGGGTAATTCGACATATTTTAGAATAATTCTTTTAAGTATGTCTAATTTCTTTTCCCTCTCACTCTTTGACCCTCTCTTGTAACTGAATAACTTCCCAAAGAACTTGGCAGCGATCGTTGCATGCGGATATATTTCGAATACGTTATAGTTTTCGAAGGAAAACTCGTGCTTCTTCAGCCTATTGTATAGGCTTGTAGGAAAAAATGAATTCCATCTGCTTACGTTCACAGGATATAAAGGTACTCGAAGCTTGTATTTCTGCAAGAATTCGAGCTCATTTTGCCTGTGACCAGAAGTATTCTTAACAATCAACGGAGCATCTATTCCTAATACTGAATTACGATACCTCAACACAAAGTCCAAGATTTCGCTTTCATTTGATGTATATATATAATCTATAAGACCACACTTATCACATTCTTTCAGTTGCACAAGTACAACAACAGCACTCTTGTTCTTTCCAGTCCACGAAGGGTCAATTCCCATATAATATTCTGGCACGTTGAGGTACTTAAAAATGTACATTATCTGTCACACCTCCATACATCAATTTTAGCATATTTTCGAGTGTCACAAACGCCTGAGAGATAGGCATGCTGTGGTTGTTTGTAACAGAAAGTGGTAAGGAGTCGTTACGGAATGAGGCTTTACAGTTAACAAAAGATGGTGTAGAATGAAACTCGCCGTCTGACAGAAGGCAGACGGAAGGCAAAGAGAAGGAAAACAAAAAAGGGCAGTTGACAAAACAAAAAGGATATGGTAAATTAAGAAACGCTTGAGGAAAGCAAGCGGAAGAAAGTACGGGTCTTGACAAAATTGAAGGACTATGGTAAATTAACAAAGCGCCGAGCGACGACACGAAGAAGGTAAGGGAAAGCCCGGTCATTGAAATACGAATAGCAGCCACCGAAAAAAGATAAGCTTGGGTTGAACCTGACAAGGGTTAGCTTGGAGGGTTTGATCCTGGCTCAGGGTGAACGCTGGCGGCGTGCCTAACACATGCAAGTCGAGCGGTGCGGCTGGAAGCTTCGGTGGAAGGCTGCATAGCGGCGGACGGGTGCGTAACACGTAGGAACGTGCCCCCTGGAGGCGGATAGCCGTGGGAAACTGCGGGTAAACCGCCGTAGACTCGGGAGAGTAAAGGCCGAAAGGCGCCAGGGGAGCGGCCTGCGGCCCATCAGGTAGTTGGTAGGGTAACGGCCTAC